>OFRZ01000154.1_pt1 | contig 70756 bp, 85 predicted proteins | sample 1543181 | NCBI WGS metagenome assembly OFRZ01 (sample SAMN04209245, study PRJEB22552) | human gut metagenome | biome: gut; material: feces | host: Homo sapiens | place: USA: Oklahoma | reverse complement strand
ACGCTTTGAAGCCCGTCGCCAAGAGGATTTGAACCTCCGACCCCTCGCTTAGGAGGCAAATCAAGGCTTCCGGGTTATCCGTTTTGTAACGGATTCGTGACGTTAGTACCCGGTTTCTGTATTTTCTCCGTGACGATTATAGAGACATCAAGCCGATTAAAACTGGTTACCACGGCTTATACTTAAAAACGCAACTGTACAAATAGCTTGATGTCTCTACAAAATATCACTCACTAAACCACAATTTCGTTTATCGAAGTTGTGGTTTTCTTTTTACATGAAAAAAGCTTCTGTATGGGCAAATACACAGAAGCTCAGACCATGCTATGAAATACAATATACTACATTATAGCATGGCGAATCTCAAAATACAATAGTACGCAAAGGAGTATTCGCAATGAATGAATCGACTACAAATATGAGAACCGAAGAAGCGATAAAAGAAAAAATAAAGGAGAGCCGCTTTGAATCCATCAACGGAAAAGACTTGATGGAAATGGACTTGCCACCGCTTCATTACACCATCAGCACCATTTTACCGCACGCTGTTTATCGCCAACCGCTTATAGATGACCTCGATATTAAAGTCGTCCAGTTCTTCTAAAAAGCTGTCTTTTATGCAGTCATTAAGCTGCGTGAGGTAATCGGGCAGGTTATCCTCCACGGCGTTCTCTGCGGTTTCCATTAAAACGGAAGCAAGGTCGCCGCTTTCCGTTCCGCCAAACCTGTCGGATAACCGTTCCATGACAGACTGCTCGTACCGCTTATCCATCTGCCATATCGGAACGGGGCGGCTGCCATAGTAGCCCTCATGGGTGTCGGACACATCAAAGTAATATTTGAGGGTATTCCTGCGTCCTTTCGTGTCAAACACCGCAATCCCCCTGCTGTCCTTATTGACCCAACGCTTAAACTGCTTATTCCACGTTTCCAGTCTGGCAACGGCAATCGCATCGGGACGCTGGGCGTATATCAGAAGCTGCTCGTCAAAGCGGCATTTATAATTGCGGCAGGCAGAAGCTAAAAAGCCCTGCCACGCCTGCGGATTTTTCGTTACCGCCACGCCAGTACGCCGATACAGCTCTGTGATTAGCTGATACTTTGCAGCCAATAGGCTCACACCTCCTTATCATTTTCATCTCATTTTCTGTCCTTATGCGGCGGCATAACTGATTCCGTTTCGCTCCATTCTCTGTGCAAATTCCCGTATCAGATAATCCACGCCGTCAATCCTTGCATGGGTTTCGTCCAGATAACGGCAGAGGGCAAAGCCGTCCTCCCCATTCCCGTAAAACAGGCGGATAATTCCGCCATCGGGAATAGAAAAAAGTGCCTTGCCCTTACTGTCTGTAAAACAAATCTGCCGCCCGCCGTTCATTCTGCACCTCCGCCCAGAAACGTAATGACCTTGTTTGCCTTAATGCTCTTTTGCAGGTCGTTGATGATGCCGATTTCCGCCACCGTGATGCCCTGCATGGAAAGAATGTCGTCCATTGTCATAGCGGCAATGGCTTTCTCATCGGTAAAGCCTGCTTCAAAAATCTTGTTCAAAACCTTAACGGCTTTCTGGTTGACCGCCATATCTTAAATCCTCCTTATCGTTCATGGTCTTTTTTCTTCGGGGCTTTCTGGGGCGGCTGTTCTTCCTGCTTTGGCTCATAGGTGTGTCCGTTTCGCTCCATCAGTTCGGCAAACTGGCAGATATGATAAAGGTTATTGCCGATTTCCGCATGATACTCGTCAATGAAGCGGCAGGGGCGTTCCACCTTTTCTCCCCATTCATAGTTAATCACGATTTTGCCGCCGTCTGGGATACGGAACTTTTCTTGGTAATGCGGGTCGATAAAACGGATTCCCTGCTTGGCTCTGTCGATGTGCTTATCAAGCCATTCCCGAACATAACAATAACAGTAAAAGTTATAATCGCCCCTTGTGGGATTACAGCGGAGCAGATAAGCATATTTGTCCGTGTCCACACGGAAGCAAAACTCGGTACAGTAGTTCCCTTTGAAAGCACTCTCTGGGGAACGCTTCGCAAAGGCGCTCATATCATAACGGTTATGCAAAAGCCCCTTATCTTCACGCAGGGTATTTATCACATCGTCAAGCTCCGCCTTAAATTCTTCCGTTTTCCATTGCGCCCTGTGGTCAAACCATGTGGTGTGAAAGCCATATCCAGAGTAGGCAAAATCGCCACGGAGATGCCCGATACATCCTGTCTGCCCCTCAAGCTGTGTGCTTGCGGAATAGGTGTATTTCTGTTCTTCGGGTGTTAAAGGTCGTATCTCCATCAGCGTTCCTCCCGATGATGGGATTTCTTTGCCTTTTCCTGCGTCTGGATTTTCGCAAGAGCTTCCACCGCCCATTCGGGCATACGCTCTGGACGGATTTCCCCCATCACATCGTTTCTTTCCCATCTGGCTCGTTTCCCTGTAGCAAGGCAGGTTCCAAACACCGCCTGCCCTCTGCCGCCTGTCGCCCCGTTGCCGCCGTCAGCCAACACAAGCTGATATGCGGAGTGCTGATATTCATACCGCTTCGGCTCGGCATTGATAACGACAACCTTGCCGACAATGCTCTGCTTTCTGTCATCGGGGATACAATCGTCTATGGTAAACGGGGTCATATCAAACTGATATTTTTCCTGTTCGCCCCGTACAAGCTCCACCTGTGCCTGTACTCGGTCAAGGAATACCTGCATGGCTTCCAGATAGTCGTCCGTGCCGACAGCTTCTGTTGGCCACGGAACGCCTAATGGATTATCATAGGAACAGTAGCAGACCATGAAACGGTGTTCCTGCGTATTCTTTTTATCAACGCCTAACAGCACTTCCTTATTGCCGACAAAAATACTCTGCTCCACGGTATAATCACAAAAAACTCTTTTTTCCTCACTCATTCGGCTGCTCCTTTCTTTCCTTTTTCGCTTTCTGCTCATCTAAAATCTTCTGCATACACACATCGCAGAAAATCACATGACCGCACTTATATCGGGGATAAGGGCAGGTCGTACAGTCATATTTCTTTTTGTTATCGCTCACGGTCATCACCGCTTTTCTGCTTCGGGGCAGGGGGATTGTTATATGGCATACAGCGTTCCTTATTGTACCGTTCGCTCAGACTTTCCCTCGCCTCTGACAGCTCATTGCAGTAGCAGCCCCAATAATAGTTATCGCCGCCCTTACAGTACCAACACACATAAGGGTTAGGGGCTTTCGGGTTATGCCCGATAACAAGCTCTGTACTCCCGATAGTACAGCTCTCTATGATTTCATAGCCTTGATTGGAGCGTGTTTCATTTTCCATAAGCATCTCCTTTACTCTTTCGCATACTTCCGATATGCCTTTTCGCCAGTCGCCCGCAGTTTCTGTACGGGGCGGCTCCCCGCAAGCTCTGGATGCCGTGCCTGTAACTTGCGGCGTGTCCTGCTGACGCTCTCAAAGCTCGGCAGACCGAGGGATTTGTGCTGTGTCATTATCTCCGCAAGGGGTATCGCCCCTGCGTCTTTCAGACAAAGGTTGCATAGGGCAAGATACAGCACCATATCATCATTTCTGGCATCCTCATTCTTTTTCAAAATCATCTTTACCTTATTTTCAATGGTCTTGAGATTTTTCATTGCATACCTCCATAAACGGAAAGAGGGCGGCTTACCTGCCGCCCCCGTTCCTGCTTCTCATGGGTCATTTATTTTTTCCTGTTACGGATATTGAGCCATACGGCTGCGCCAACCATGAATACAGCAAGCGCAATGGCAATGATTGTTTTCACATTCATTCCTTAATCCTCCTTTTTCTTTCTGCTCTTAAAGCCCACAAATCCGAGTACGCCTGCACCGATGACACACGTCGCTGCAAGTCCTCCCCAGAGGGCAGGATTGAAGTCATCGCCTGTTTTCGGGGTGTCGCGCAGCTCATTGTGCATGGTAACGGTTGCCGTTTCGTCTGTCTGAATGGTCACTTTCTGGTCGGCAGGCAGGATATAGCCAGAGGAAGCCTTATCGTTTAACTCGGACACGGTATATTCGCCAATACGCAGACCCTCAATGAGAATTTCGCCGTTCTTGTCGGTAGTAAAGGTCTTATCATAGCCGTTATTCCCGATAACTCGGAAAGAGAAGCCCTCCACCTTACCATCAGAGGAAGTCTTGACGATTTTGAGGGAGCCTTTCTGTGCGGCGTTCATAAATCCTACGCCCGCTTCATTTTCCACGGTATAGGTCTTGCCGTTTTCCTCAATGGATACGGGGTAGACGTTCTCATCAAGCACGAAGCCTGTCGGGGCGGTCTTTTCACGGACAAAGTATTTTCCGTATCTGAGGTCGCTCATCTGGTAAACGCCCTTTTCAATCTCGCCCATCTCTCCGAGCAGCTCATCATCCTTGTCAAATTCGCCGTTTCCGTTGGTATCGGCATAAACCTCAAAGACTGCGCCCGTGAGCTTGTTGTCGGGATAATCCTCATCCACCTTTGTCAGCCCGATATTACCCGTGATGAAGTCATTGACAAGCTCGATTTCCACGACTTCATCCACCGCACCGATAGTCACGCTGATTTCTTCCTCGGAGAGTACAAAACCTTTCGGGCTTTCGATTTCACGGATGACCCATGTGCCATACGGAACTTTGGCAAAAGAAAAACTACCGTCATCTGCCGATGTGGTAGTTGCAATCGCATTTTCCTTTGTAAATTCGGTTTCGCCTGTCTTAAAGATGCCGATGAGCGCACCACCGAGGGCGTTGCCGTCCTCATCATACTTCATGCCGCTGACAGAGCCATAGATAAGGTCATTTCCAATGGCTTCGCCCCCATTGGCTGTGATGGTTACAAGGGCGGTATCCTGTCCCGCATATTCAAAGTTCACAGGATATTTCGTGTCACTGGCAATATAAGCGGCATTAGTGTTGATTTCCTGCACATAGTAGTTTCCAATCGGCAGGTCGCTGATTGCCTTTCCATGACCGTCCCCGTCAAGGAAAATGACCTCAATCAGCCCATCGGCGGGGATTGCCGTACCGTCTGCCGCTTTGATTTCCTCCGCCGCATACAGACCAAAGGTTACATCATAGATTTCCCCATTCATGCCCACGCCATAGGCTTCGTCTGTTTCAAGGCTCTTTACAAGGTCGATTTCCACACGCTGACGCTCATTGTAAAAGCCTGTGGCGGTTTCCGTCACTTCGATTTCCTGTCCCGCATAGACAAGCTCGACAGAGTGGATTTCGTCATTCAAGACCATGCCATACGGGGCTGTCACTTCCTTGACCTCATATCTGCCCAGATACAGCTCCTTAGAGGTGGCTGTACCGTCTGCGCCTGTGGTAATGGTGTCAACCACTTCGCCCTTAGACGCACGGAGCGTACCATCCAAAGTCACAATATCCTCGGCTGCGGTAATCTCATACACAGCCCCCTCAAGACCGCTGACGGAGAAAATCGGCTGATACAATCCCTTGTCGCCTGCCACGGTAGAAAATACCTCGCCAGACTTCTCCACGGTAATCGTGCCTTTCTGCGCCACATTGGAGCGTACCACTTCGATGACCGTAATGCCGCTTTCCTCCTCGGAGTTTTCCTGCACCACATCAAAAGGAACAGGCTCGGAGTTTAACACATAGCCATACGGAGCCTGTACCTCAACCAGAGAGTAGCCCTTACCATATTCAAGGGTCTGCGGCGTGATAAGCTCGCCCTCTGCGGTGGTATAAAAGGTGTCAATGGTCGTCACTTCGGGATAAGTGAAAGTCATGGTCACAAGATTTCCGTCTGGGTCGTAAATCTGGAAGCCTGCCCCTGCATACGGGATGGTCTTGCCCGTTTCCGCATCTTTCTTCACGACTTTGATATAGCTCTCAAAGTTGGCGTTATTGATGAGATAGCGGTAGGTCTGACCGTCAGAATTGATGAACACATCAAACGCTTTCATCAGCTCACGCCCCTCCCATCCAGAGGTCTGCTTCACGGTATAGACGCCATACGGCATATCCTTTGTCTGGGCAAATCCGTTCTCATCACAGGTCAGAATGTCACGCTCGGTTTCCTTTGCGTTTTCATAGCTGCCTGCGGATTTTAAAAACACCTCAAACACCGCACCATCTTCGGGCGTTTCAATCTGGGTGTCGCCGTTGTCCGTATGCTTGATGACAGCGATATTTCCTTTGATGACCTGCTCATTCACATCATTCTTTGCAGAATTATACTCAATCGTATAAAGCTCTGGCTCCGCCCCTACATGGTGGATGGTTTCATCAAGCAGGTAGCCCTCGGACGGGCTGATTTCACGCACAGACCAGTCATTTCCGCATACATAATACTTGGTCGTGAACTGACCGTTTTCATCGGTGGTATAGGTGTCAATCAGTTCCTCGCCTTTGTAGATGCCGTAAATTGCACCTGCAAGGTGGCTATGTAACAGTACCAGAGAACGCAAAAAAGCCGCTTACTCTTAACAATCAATAAGAATAAGCGGCTTCGTAATCTGCCTTAGATATATTCAATTTTCATTCTCTTGGTCGGTGCATTTATGACCTTAAAAATAAGCTCGTCAACACAATCCGTATATCTGCCCTGTTGTATAAGCTGATTTTTCAGCTCCACAAGGCTATGTAATAACAGGTTTCTTTCTTGGCTATCCACATATAGATGATTGGTCTTTTCTCTCATAAACGCCACCTCCTTGTCTTTGGCTCTATTATATAAGGAAGTGGTATGACACTCAAATGTGTAACCAAACAAGATTAAATAATCGCAGAAAAACTCTCTTTGAACGGGTAACTATCGCCTTTTAAATTAGCACGGTTTTTAGCAGGATTTTTCGGAAAATTAGCAGGAAGCCCGTTTTAATTAGCAAAATCCGAAAATTTCTTGCTAATCATTAGCAGGCTAATAGGTGACATCAATTAACAGTCCGATTCTTTTACAGCCAAATCCAATTAGCAGAAATCGGTCTTGCTAATCGCACTTTGCTACGAGTTCAAATCCTCTCGGAAAATAAGAAACGCCGAAAACCTTGAAAAATCAACGTTTTCGGCGGAGTTTTTGGCGTCGCTAAGAGGATTTGAACCTCCGACCTACCGCTTAGGAGTTCTCCCTGCAATTCGGTAGCACTTGGTATCCTCTGATACCAGATGACCGCTTGACGCTGTAACTACGGGCATTCTACGAATTAAGCAGATGCTTCCTTCTGTCCTAACCGGTACTCCATATCCACTTGTGGAACGGTATCTGTTAGCAGAATGTTAGCAACTCAAAGTTCGTAAAATCGTCTAGTCATTCCAACGCTCTCGTTGGAGAATTGGATACTCGAATGAATCAACACTAGACACTAAGGAGTCAATATCAAAAGGCTCTGCGAGCTGATAACCCGCAGAGCCATAAAACCGTGAAGCTGTTTATGCGGCTAACTATCTTGCCGCTGTTGTGCTTGCGAGCCAGCTCTTTACGGTTTCAATATTTACTTTTATAACCTCGGCAATATCCTCAACGCTCATTTTCTTTTCAGCGAGGGAGTAAGCCACATTCTTCTTCGTTTCAAGTTCTCTTTCATCGCAAAGCTGCTCCATTTCCTTGCACATATGTTCCACCCCTTTCTCGGTCTCTTTCAGTTCGTGCACGCGGTCGGCCAAGGCTCCCGCCTGCATCTCTTTCGCTTCCTTCGCACGGAAATCGTGCATCAGTCTTCCAAGCTCGCCGCCATCGTCCTTGCTGGAATCCACGTAGATGAAGTGCTCCTCGTCCCCGAACTCCTTGCCGTTCTCGCGGATTATCCGGTCGATATGGGCTATCGGAAGTCCGTGCCCCAGTGCGTCTTTCAACGTGACGAATATCACGTAGGTTTCCGGGAGCTTATCGAAGTTCTTTCCCGTATCCAGCACGTTGGAATCCATCATCCCGAGGTTGTATCTGGCACGTTTCGGGTGCGCCCCCTCATCGTCTTGCTGTATCTCGACGTTGAAGATGCGTCCGCTTCCATCCTTTGCCACACAGTCCAGCACGACACCTCTGCCATGCATGTTTCTGAAATCCACCTGCGTCTCATTGTCGATGACGGTCAAATCCTTGTCCTCCATGATGATTCTAAGAACGTACTCGCAGGCTTTCTTATCCTTGAATACATTCCGCGCGAAAATATCGCTCATCACGGTCAGATTCTTAATCGTTTTCTTGTATCTCTCCTTATGCTTAAGCATCGTTTCTTCCTGATTCATCGGTGAAGACCACCTCCTGTTCAACTCACAAGAAGGTATCAACCATCTTGCTATATATATATTTTACAAGAAAGCCGGTAAACATTCAAGACTTGTATTTTCCCCGCCGAAAGGACAAAATCCTGCGGCTCGCGCGGAGTGGCCGGGGTCTGGGGCAGCGCCCCATATAGGCAACCCCCGTGCATATAATGAGCGGTCGCGGTGCCCGGCGGGAAAGCCCCTCGCTTTTCCTGCGTCCGGCGCATCGCGGCAGCGAAGGCGAATGCACGGGAGTCGGAGCCGGTCAACTTTTCCGTTCCGAATGTTTCCGTCAATCCGCCTGCGGATTTATGAAAGATTTGTGGGCGGGATGGTTGAGGGGCGAATCCCTCTACCCAGATGAGAAAAGGGTCAACGTTCGCAAATAGGCGCAAATGGGTTTATTTGATGCTAAATGGTGTCTTTTTCTATCATCGGCATCCGTGCATTTGGCAGTTTCTACCTGCATGTTCGTGTATAGGGCAGAGGGATAGAAAAATAGCCTGCGTTATAATCTGTCCCCAAGGAGACGGCATTCTTGCCGCTTCAAAAAGCAGGAAATCGGAAAAGAAAGGATGATGCCACATGGCTCAGGATTTCGGCGATGACATGGGAAACGCCCTCCTAAACTTCGTCACAAGGCAGACGGAGAACTATCTGCGGTTCGGACGTGGCAGGGAACGTGCTTTTGACTGGTGGCAGCGCCATTATAAGAAGGAGGGGAACACTCCTGAAGCCGCAAAAGCAATGGCTGAGAAGCAATCCTCGCGTGAGCAGGTGGTCGTGCCCTTTGGTACTTCCGAGGAAGCCGCCTACTATGCGCAGGTATGCCGCGAGAATGGTACCTATGCCGCCGCCTACACGGACAAACAGGGAAACGGATTCCTTGCCTTTGCCAAGGAGGATGCTAAGACCGTCGCAGGGTATGCCCCGCAATTTAAGGACGTGATGGCGCGTCTCGATGAGCAGCGTATCACCGACGCACTGAATCACGCGGAACCCGTGAATAAGAAGACCATGGATTCCCTCACGGAGCTGACAAGCTATCCCGACCTTCCGGCGGAAGACGTAACGGTCGTTCCGGTCACCATCCGTTACAAGGATGCACCAGAAGAAACTTACGATGTGCTCTTTAGCGAGCAGGATACCGAAAACCTCAATATCGACGATTCAATTTGCTTCTCCGGTTACTCCCACAAGGAGCTTACCGAGATGGTTGGTCGTGAAACCCATGAGGATTTCGATGTGATTTCCGTCGGTGCCCCCTACAAGGTTCACGCGACGCAGGTGAAAACGGATGCCCCGGAAAAGACCTATGACGTGCCGGGAAAGGATGCACCTGCCCGCAGCGATAGGGTTACTCTTCGCGCCGAGGACACCGCCATCCATACCCAGAACATCCGAAACGCTGCCCAAAAGGCAAGGGAAGACTGCACGGACTTTTCCGACTTCGAGCGCAAGATGAACGCGCAGGGCTTCGGTGTGACTGAAACCAGCAAGGGTGAGGTCATGGCCTACGAGCCTGCAAGCCTGAATAAGGACGGTTCGGTACCGGCGTATGAGCGCGGTCGCGACTGGCCGGTCTCTGCGGAGACGTTAAAGAACCGGTATGACCTCGATGTGACCCACAACTGGTTCGAGCAGAATACCCCGAAGGACGCTGGCACCCTCCCGGATGGAGACCTTGCCATGCAGAATGCGCGTCTGACGCAGGAGCAGATGCGTGACGAACAACAGCTGCTTGAGCCGGTTGCATCTGATGGTGCCATGGATAACGACGGGCGCACGCCCGACCCGAACTCCGGTATTGAAAGCCACGATGGCGCAGATACCGATTCCCGCACCGCCGTCATGGATGCAGAGCAGACCGGAAGCGAGATTCGCCCCTCCGATATTCGCGAGGAGCAGCAATATGATTCCGAGTCCTATTCCCTCACCGGAGAAGCCCGCGACATGACCGCCGCTAAAACTCAAATTGAAACGGAAACGAAGTCGCAGGAAATCTCGCAGGAACGAAGGACTGACCTGCCCTTTAAGAACGAAGATGCATTGTAAGGAGATAGACCATGACCCTCAAAGACAAATTGCCGGACAGGCTGAAATGCTCCCCGCTTCTTACCATGGAGTCGGACAGCGATATCGAGACCATCGCGGAATCCATCGTGAACCTCTCCGATTCAGATGGGGACTTCTTTAAGAAGACGGAAAAACTTCTTCTGATGGCCTGTCTTGGATATTTAAGGGACTGGTGCGAGCCTTCCCAGCGTACCATCGGGAACCTCATCTCCCTTCTTGATGCCGCCCTGCCAAAGGACAACGAAACCCATACCACCCTCGACAACCTTTTCTATGAAATGAAGTCCGGGTGCAAGCGCGTGAAATCGGAAGATGGCATCACGACCCTCTGGGAGCCTTCCGCACTTTCCCGGTGCGACGGTCTCACTCCACGCGATTCCAATGGTATTGATGTGTCCGAGGACTTTTCGCTCACCTGCTATGAAGGATTCCGCCACGCGGCCACGCGAGAGACGCGCACGAGTATTGTGACCACGCTCTTGCTTGTGCTGGAAGAAGTGGAAAAGGAGGATGCATATGGCAAATAGCGCGAACCCGGAAATCAATAAGAAGATTGCCACCTCGGCGCTCGGCACCCTCGTCATCGCCACGGTCTTTTTCTATCTCGGTGACCGCTATGCCGAAACCCTCGTCACCTATCCGGGGCAGATTTTCGACCATTTGAGCGATGCATTCCTTTCCATGTGGCAGACCATAAAGGATGCACCGTTTGCCCTCGATATGACCAGTAACTCCCTGCTGTTTGGCGGGGCTTGCTTTCTCATTATCTGGATGATTTGGCTTCGCTACGTGGCGTTCATCGGAAACTATCGTTCCGGCGAAGAATCCGGTTCCGCCCGCTGGGGCACTGTGAAGGAAGGAAAGAAGTTTAAGGACTTGCAGACCGAAGATAACAATCTTCTCTTCACCAAGAACTTCGGCCTTGCCCTGCACCGTCCCAAGTTCGACCCGGAATATGACCGCAACCTAAACGTCCTCGTGGTCGGCGGCTCTGGTTCCGGTAAGACCTTTAACTACGTGACCCCGAACATCTGCCAGCTTAACACCAGCTACTTCGTCACCGACCCAAAGGGAACCCTTCTTAAGGATGCCGGATACCTGTTCACGGACAACGGCTATAAGCTCAAGAGCTTCAATACCATCAACCTTGATGAGTCCATGCACTACAACCCGTTAAAGTACGTGAAGACGGATACCGATATCCTCTCCTTCGTGAACTGCTTCATTATGAACACGAACCCCGAGGGGAAATCGAGCGGTGACCCGTTCTGGGAGAACGCGGAGAAGATGCTCTACACGGCGCTCATCGCCTTGTTGCGTGACTGGTTCCCGGCGAAGGACTACAACATGTCCTCGCTTCTCACGCTCCTCTCCCTTGCGGAAGCGCGTGAGAACGATGAGAACTTCAAGTCCGCACTTGACCTGATGTTCCTCCAAATCGAGGAGGGCAAGAAGTACAAGCAAAACGACGGCTCTTCTCCTGACGCTGCGGGAAATGCCGGTCTTTCAAGGAGCTTTGGCACCAAACAGGCAGATAACGGCTGGTCTTGGGTGCCCAGTAAGTTCAAGCGCAACTCCGACGGCGTGAAGCCCGCCGACTGCGGGGGACTTTCCGCCGACGAGGACTTCGCCCTGATGAACTACAAGAACTTCAAGGTGGCCGCAGGCAAGACCTTAAAATCCATCCTCATTTCCTGCAACGTGCGCCTTGCGCCCATCGCGACAGATGGCGTGCGCGAGCTTTTGACCTATGACGAGATGGAGATTGACACCCTTGGTGACCCGGATGCGAAGGTGGCGATTTTCGGCATCCTCTCCGATACCGACAAGACCCTCAGTTTCCTGTTCGCCATCCTCATGTGGCAGACCATCGACCAGCTGTGCCGAAAAGCTCTTTCGGATTATGGCGGGAAACTCCCGACCCCGGTGCATTTCATCTTCGATGAGTTCGCCAACATCGGCACTATCCCGCAGATTGAGGAGACCATCGCGGTCACCCGTTCCCGTAACATCGGCATCACCATCATCCTGCAATCCATGAGCCAGCTGGAAAGCAAATACGATAAGAAGGCGCAGACCATCATCGACTGCTGCGACTCGACGCTCTTCCTCGGTGGCAAGTCCAACTCCACCAACAAGGAGATTGCGGAGATGATTGGCAAGCAGACCATCCATCAGATGACTTACAACGAGTCTACGGGGCAGTCCTCAAGCGCCAGTAAGAACTTGCAGATTCAGGGTCGTGACCTTATCGACGCAGCAGAAATCGGAAAGATGAGCCGCTTAAAGGCAATCCTGCTCATCGCCGGTACCAACCCGCTCATGGATGATAAGTACGACCCCCACGCCCATAAGCGATACCGCTATATCGTGGATAAGCGCAACTGGAAGCGTTTGCATAAGAACTCCTTCGATTTCGAGCGGTATCTGAAAAACGGCTGCGAGCCGTACACCCCCGATGAGGATACGGGTGCGGAGTTCACGGCATGGAAATGGGCGGCATGGAAAAAATCAAGGAAGGGGCTTCTGGGCATATTGCTAAACCGGTAGTCACTTATAATTAAGAGAAATGCCACGCGAAAAAGGCAGAAAGGGGACGAATGGAGGAAGGAACTTGGAAACACTCGTCAAACTCGCCGCCCCGGCGATAGGAACCGCTGCGGGCGCATTCACCGTCGTGGGAATCATCTATCTTGGGATGACCCTCGCGGGACTTCTTCGCGGCGGGGGCGGGGAGATACGCAAAGCCGTTGCAATCATCGTCGCGGGACTTACCTGTATCGCCTTTGCCCATCTGTACGGTTACTAGAAAACAAGTAAACAAGAAAGGAATCAACCATGCTGGAAAACGTGAAAAACCTTCTCTCTGATGGTGTGACCGCCCTCGGCGGCATCCTCATCGTCTTCGGCCTTGTGAACCTTGGCCTTACCATCAAGGACGGTATGCAGGGCGGCGGCGGTCAGCTCTCCGGTGCCCTCGCCATGATTATCGGCGGTGCCATCGTCGTGGGTGCTGCCGTGTACTTCAAGACCGGTATCAACTGGGGTTCCCTCGCGGGTTAGAAAGGAGCGATATCTAACATGCTCTCTGTAGCAGTACACAAGGATATCGCCGAGTATCAGCCCAAAATCGTAGGCAAGATGACCATGCGCACCCTGGTATCCATCACGGGTGCGCTTTCTGTCTCGGTACTTGCCGGGCTTTACATCTACTTCGTTTTGGGGCTGAACGTCAGCGATTGCACCTATTTTATCTACGCCGTCTCGTTGCCGTTTTGGTGCGTGGGCTTCGTGAAGCCCTGCGGGATGCCCTTCGAGCAGTTTGCGCCGCTTTGGCTTAAGGCAAACTTCACGAACGACCGCATCTTCTACAAGCCGTCCATGCGCCTTGCGGGACTTCTCTCTGAGTCGGAAAACAGCAAGCAGAAAGGAACTATCTATGGAAAACACTACCGAAAGCAGGGAAACCTTCGCGGCATCGAATCCTACTCCCCAAGGGCAGGACGGGTCATCTCTTAACGCCGCATTTGACGTGGACGCGTTCGTCCACGCATCCGGTGACGGGTTCGGGAACACCGCGCCCCTGCGCTCCGATACCGGCGCTATCGACATGGATGCCATCTCTCAGGTCGCACACGTCACGCAGGGTGCCGGAAAGCTGACCCGAAAGGAGAAGAAGCACGCCAAGCGCGAGATGAAGCGCAGGAAAAAGGAAGCCAAGAAGGCCGAGAAGGAAGCGAAAAAGACCTACAGCTCCATCAAGTCCCAGTTAAAGGACAGGGACAAGGAGCTGTCCGATAAGATGGCCGATGCCAGAAAGAAGCGCGACTCCGCGAAAGACGTGGTGAACTACATCGGCTACAACAAGATGTATCAGGACGGCATCTGTGAGGTGGAGGAGGGAATGTTTTCCTCTTCCATCGCCTTCGATGACACCAGTTACCACTCGGTGCGCGATGAGCAGCAGAAAGCCATGTTCTCCGCCATCACCCGCCTTTACGACCAGTTCGGTGCGGATACGCTCGTGCAGATGAGCGTCATCAACACGCCGCTCCTCAAGGAAGAGGTCGGTCACCGCAAGTTCTTCGACCCGGAGCGTCAGGCAAACGATGCTGCAAGGAACGACGCGCAGGTGTTCAACAACATCCTGAACGATAAGGTGAAGGAGGGGGTCAGCAACATCCGCAGGAACCGCTACCTCACCTATTCCGTGACGGCGGACACCGCAGAAGATGCAGCGCGTCAGCTCTCCCGTATCGAGGTCGAATCCTCCCGCATCCTAAACTCCATCGGCAGCAAGGCACGCCTTATGAACGGCACCCAGCGCCTTTCTGTCATCCATTCACTCCTGAACCCCTATAAGCCGTTCCTGTTCGATTACCAGCGCGATATTTCCGCCAAGCGCTTACAGACTACCAAGGACTGCATCGCACCGACACAGATTGATTTCCGCCCGGACGGCCACTATAACGACTGCGTAAAACTCGATAACGGGGTCTACGCACAGGTACTCGTGATGAAGAAGTTCGGCTCGGAACTTTCCGACCGCGCACTTGCCGACATGGCAGACCTTCCTATCCCCATGGCTATCACGTGGTACGTGCAGCCCATGGATAAATCCAAGGCTATCAATTACGTGCGCACCCGTTCCGCATGGATTGACAAGGAAATCATCGAGGAACAGCGCTCGGCAGTGAACAAAGGCTACGACTTCTCCATCCTCCCGCAGGAGCTGAAATACTCCAAGGAGGAGACGGAGGACGTGCTCGACCACTTGCAGAACAAGAACCAGCGTCTCTACGTCTTCACGGGGCTTGTCTACACCTACGCGGAGAGCAAGGAAGCGCTGGATACGCAGGTACTTCGCATCATCTCCACGGCACGTCAGAACTCCATCGAGCTTGACACCTATGACTATCGCCAGCGTCAGGGACTTAATTCCATCCTCCCGCTCGGCCATAACCACGTGGAAATCTCCCGCATGTTCACCACGGCGCAGATTTCCATCCTCGTGCCGTTTGCCACGCAGGAGCTTGACGATGCAGGCGGCAACTTCTACGGCCAGAACAAGCACAGCCGCAACCTCGTGGTCTGCAACCGCAAGAAGCTCACCTCGCCGATGGGCTTCGTCTGCGGCAAGACCGGCTCCGGTAAGGGTATGTTCACCAAGACCGAGATGACGGGCACCATCTTCTCCAATCCGACGGACGAGATTTACGTCATCGACCGCGCAGGCGAGTACACCGCTATCGCCGAACGCTACGGCGGCAGCACCTACCACTTCGGCGTGGGTACCGGAACCCATCTGAACCCCTTCGATACGGTATCCGTGGAACACATGACGAGAAACGAGCAGATTGCGTTCAAGGTGGACGCGATGTTAGCTCAGGCGGGCGCTTCCGCTGCCGAAGCCGGGTCGAACTTCTCTGAGGTTGACCAGTCACTCGTACAGCGCTGCACCGAGCTTGCCTTCCAGAAGGCCGCAGAGCGCGGAGACAATCTTCCGCCGACCTTACAGGACTTCTACGATGCCGCGAACGAGCAGCCGGAGGAGCAGGCACAGGTCATCGCGCTCCGTTACGAGCGATTCGTGAAGGGTTCCATGAACTTCTTCAACCATCAGAGCAACGTCGATTTCAACACCCGCATCGTGGACTTCAACCTGAAAGACCTGCCGGATTCCATGCTGGTCTTCGCCCTCATCAATGTCTGCGAAGCCGTCCGCAACCGCATGTACTTCAATGCAAAGCGAAACGTCCGCACATGGCTCTACGTCGAGGAGATCCTACCTCTTCAAAGCCGCATCGAAGGCAGACCACGCGGACACCTTCATCATGGAGCGCTACGAGGAGGAGCTTGGAAAGAACATCGAGATTGACGCACCGGAACTGGAAGAGGAGGTATCGCTCGCCGGGGAGAGTCATGACATGGCAAGCGCATCCGAACACCAGCCGGAAAGCGAGATGCCGGAAAACGTTCTCTCCACCGTTCTGTAACATGCGTTTGCCAAAAAGAACGTGTGTTCAATTTCCATATTGCCGTAATACCGGCATTATAGTATAATGGTAACATATGATAACAGCCATCTGGCAGAAAGGACGATAGGTATGGCAGAAATGGAAAAGAGACCTTGGCGCTTCACCATCGAGTTTGATGAGGAGAAGGCAAAAAGGAACGGCTACAACGTAGATGACCTCTACGACTGCGTGGGAAAGTATGCGGAGCAGATGGGCAACGTGCGCATCGGTCTTGGTACTTGGCAGGCAAAGAACCGCAAGGTGCAGTTCGGGGCGCAGTGCCCTGTTTGCGCAACTCTATCCAAACAGCCTTGGGTGATGCAGAACATTAAGTCATGGCGCACCTATGAGGATATGAATGAACCGGAGGGTGAAGACTACCTACAGATAATCCGGGATATCAGTCCGGAACGTATTTACGACTAACCGCATTTACACTTAGGATTCCAAATGGAACTTGATAGGAAAGCATTTCATTTCGACCTAGACAACAAATCTGTTGAACGCTTCTATACTGGTAAAAAGAATCCATGGTCAGACATTCAGGACTTTCTGGAATCCCATTGCTTTGAAAAGCCACAATATTCAGGGTATGAATCGGCTGAAAATATCGTCATGTCCTATCAACGCGCCTATGGCACCGTAGATAAGATGATGGATGAGTTTCCTTGGTTTCAAAGATGCGTGAAAGCAGCCACCTTCACGGAAATCGGTGAAAGCTATGATGTGAAGGAGTTTCTTGAAAACGGAATGCAATTATCGCTTCCCCTCCGCCCCGAGACCCGCAAGGAACTTCACTTCGATTTGGGAACGGCTGCGCTCAGTGAAAATTACAACTCTATCAGACCGAACGCTTGGCGCGGAGCTTGGTCGCTTATCCGCATTTTCATGGAGCACAACGGATTCATCCATACCCAGTATTCCGGGTATGAGTCGATAGCGGTGATGCCGATTGACAAGGCGATGGCCATCATGGAGAAATTGCAACAAAGATATCCTTGGTTCAAGGATTCCCTTCTCGCCGCGTCGGTCACCGAGGTCGGCGAGCGCCACGATGCCCTCTCCTATATCAAGGGTTCCCATGGCATCATCGTTCCGGTTCCCACCCATTCGCTTGGACTTGAGGAGCTTGATTTCTTCGGCTCCGAAATCGGTGATATGAAGAGTGCGACAGCAGAGCTATCGAAACGGAACGGGTTGGAACCACCGAAAGACCTGAATAACGAGCATTAGAAAAAAGCCCCGGCCATTTGGTCGGGGCTTTTCATCTATATGGACTCTCTAACTGTTAGTCTTGTCATCCTGCACGATACGGTCTAGGCTCTTTCCAGCCGATTGCCGCTAGACCTCCATGGCCGGTACATTCTTCAAGCGCGACGGTCTTTTTGCTCACATGAGTCTGATACCTTACATCATCCGCCGGTTCCGTTCCAGCATAAGAGCATACTTCGCTCTCATGGAAATAGACATAGCTGCGATAGGCAAGCGAACTCGGATGCATCCGATGACCCTGCTCTCCGGGTTTTGGTTCATATCCCCACTCGCGCCATTGCTTACGCGTCTTGAATCGTGCGCCAAGCTCAGGCGGAAGGTGATTCTTTACTGGTAGCCCGGTCTCTTCATTGCAGTAATCGTGAGGTATATCCGTAAACATGAAATCCCCTATTTCCGAGCACCGCAGGAACAAGTGTAGTATGCCGCAGAATCTGTAATCGTAACCGTTTCCTCCCATGCCGCAGAATCTGTAATCGTAACCGTTTCCTCCCATGCCGCAGAATCTGTTACGGTATTGTATACCGTATGATATGCGCCACATGCTTTATTGCCTGCCATAAGTGCATTATACGCATGAGCTTGTTCATTGCCCGTGATATCTGCTCCGCAGCCATTGCAAATTGAGCGCTCTTCCGTATGGGTAACTGCGGGATGGTACACCTTCTCCGTATGGGTCACTGCGGGATGGTACACCTTCTCCGTATGAGTCACCGCAGGATGGTAGATATCATACTTATGAACATGCGCCGGGGTGTCATCCTTTTTCGATGAACTGCCTGAATTGGTGTTTGAGCCGGAGTTGCTGCTGTTGCCGCCACTCGGCTTGCTATCGGATTTTCCTTCGTCTTTCTTGGAAGATGAATTGCTTTTGTTTCCAGAATTATCGGAGCTGCCTGTGGTCTTCCCATTATCCTTCTTGGAACCGTTGGATGAGCCTGAATCGCTCTTCTTGCTGTCGGAAGTTTCCGGGGTCTTCGCGTCGGACTTCTCTTCCTTGGCGGTCTCCTGAGCCTTCTCGATCTCCTTCTCGACGGCATCGGTATCGGCGTTCGGGTTCTTCTTGATGTTGTCCTCGAACTTCTTCACGACCTCAGCGCCCTTGTCCCCGGTCAAGGTGGAATCGCCCTTCTTCACGGCTTCCGCAACGTCCTTGGCAATGGCTGTCAGGTCATCTTTCGTTACCTTGTCCGCATCCACCTTATCGAAAGTCACGCCTGTGGCAACTGTCTTGTCGGCTTTTCCGGCGGTAACCTTCTTCGATGGCACCTTATAGATGGAGCCGTCGGCGTTCACCGGTGAGATGAATGTGACGGTATAGGTACCGGACTCACCGACCTTCACGGTCACCTGCTTGTTCGCGGCGATAGCAGTGTAGAAGTCTACTTTCCCGTCCTCATCCTCGATATGGGCGATGACGGGCGTGGAGGTTTCCGTATCCCAGCCGTCAGCCTTCACCTCAAGGGAAAGCACCATGTCCTGCTCCTCATCGTCCTTTGACTGGGACACCGCAGGGACGTTCGCTTTGCCCGTCCAATCCGCATGTGTGATGGCATATCCACCGCCGCCGATGAGAAGCGCCGCACAGAGGATTCCTGCACCAGCCGCGCAGACCTGTTTGCGGGAGAACTCGCGCCCGAAGAGCATAATCGGCTTCTTAGCGTTCTCCTCCTCCGTTGAATCCACGACCTTCGGGATTTCGGCGGTCTTGTCCGCCGGGACACCCTCAGTCTCGATGCTGTTGTCGTTAAACATATTGCTGTCTTTCTTCATTTCTGTCAGTCCTTTCTGTCTTATAAGAAGATTTCCTGCTATCTATATTACCGGTAGGTCTCTACACCAGCATACCCCATAGGACATGCACGAGAATGATGAGAACGAGGATGACCGCCATCCACTTGCAGTAGTAGAACAGTCTGTCTGGAAGCGTCACCATCGAAAGCCGCTCAATGCGTCTCTTGGATTCCTCTACCATCGAGTCGATGACCTTCCTGCTCCTTGCAGTCACCTCTTCGACGTTCTTTATGGTCATCTCCCCAGCTTTCTGCTGGGCATTCGCAACTCCCATGAGCGCCATCTGATTCGCCTGATGCTGCGCGTCCGCCGCGCCGTTTCTCAGCTCCTCGACCTTTTCGAGCACATCCTTCATCTCCGAAACCATGCCGCGCATCTCCCTTGCGATGCGTTCGTTGCTCCGGCGCTGCTCGGCGATAAGGTCTTCCAGCTTCTTCACGGTTCCGATGAGGTCGGTCTCGTCGTTCTCGTCCTCAAGCCTTCGTCCGGCGTTTCTGGCATCCCTCGCTTCCTCAGAGAGCTTAAGCTGCTGGCCGATACCGGCCATATGCCCGTCCGGCTGCTCAAGCTCCCTCTTCACCTCGCTAAAATGCTTTGCCATGTAATCTTCGCTCCTTTCCATCCGTCAGCCCTCCAAACCCTTGCCCCTCTTCTCGCGCACGCGGATAGCGATGGGCGTGTCGAGCAGATAGGAGAGGTTGTGCACCGCATCCGCGACCGGCACGGCATCCGCCATGCTCCCGCACATGTGTATCGTCTTCCAACCCTTCTCGCCCTTCACCGTCACCTCGACAAGAAAACGTTCCTTTTCCATCTCTCTCCTCGACCTTGCCGGTCTTTCCTATCGAACAGGAACAGCCTACCGCATCAGGTGTCCCTTTGTCTGGACACCTCTAGGGTTCACGCAGGTTCACCCCGCAGTTCGGGCAGAACTTCGGGACATATTCGGAAAACTCCTCGAACAGCGGCTCTTCGCTCTCCTCAGAATCCGTCATATCCTCCTCGACGCGCCCAGCCCATCCGCAGTCGGAACACCAGATGCCGTCCACGGGGTTTACATTTGCGGCTTTCGAGTGGGCGCTCCCAATGGTGATGAAAATCCTACTCATCGTTCTCAGCCCTCTCCCCATTGCTCTTCTCACGCACTTCGGCTTCCTTCCGCATCGCGGCAATTAGCTCCTCGGGCGTGATTCCGAGACCGTCCGCAATAGCGAAAAAGGACGCAAGACTCGGCAGACGCGTCGGCTTTCCCCCGCTTCCGGCCATTCCGGCAAACCAAGCGGATTTGCTGATTCCGCTTTTCTTGATGGCGTTGTCGAGCGTCATCCCCTTCTCGTACACGATGCGGCGCACCGCAACCGCGAAACACCCGAGTTCCGGGAAACGCTCAACGGCTTTCTCCGCCTGTGGCTTACCCGCCATGGTATCTCCTTTCTTCCGTCTAGCTTGATTACTAGTAATATATCATACCACCAAACCAGATAAATCTTCAAGACGATACTCCATATATCCCGCACAAATAAGACAACAAACCAGCTTGAAAGCAACCCAGCAATATAGTAAAATAGACTCACTATCCATATATGGATATAAGGAAGGATGTGACGCATCAATGGACGATAAGCGCTATACGCTGATGAACAAGAACCGACCTGTTCTCGATTTCCTTTACAACCTCGACACGCACCATGTCGTGAAGATACTAAAGCGGCGCGAGCTTGACTTCGCTCCTCCCGCGATTCTCGATATGAAAGGAAACCCGACAAGGGCTGCACTCGACGGCTGGTGGCTCAGGCGGGCAATTCCAGCGTCCCGTGCCCAGATACAGCGGCTCATTGCCGAGCTGCATGTCGATAGCACGCTCGCTCTGGCGGAAAAGAACTTCGGGCTTTCCCTCTCCGACCGCTACTGGATTAACGACCCGGAGAATCCGCAGAACTGGGATGATATCAACTTCTTCGACAACGACTTCACGGAAGACCTCGGGCTTCTGACTCTGGGGCAGGACTCTTCGAGTGACAATCCGAACCTCATGTCACCGAACTCCACGGTCGGCGGAGACCTGAACAAGAAGTGGACTATCTTAAACGGCGTGCGTATGCTCGTGAAGAGCGGAACCGGATTCGTGAACCAAGAGGTCTACAACGAGGTCATCGCCACGCATCTGCACAAGCGTCTTCTGACGGACACGGATTATGTTCCCTATTCCCTTCATCAAGAAGGGAAGCGCACCTACTGCGCGTGTCCGAATATGCTGGGCGAAGATGAGGAGCTGATTCCAGCCTTGCATATCATCCAGAACCACAAGAAACCCAACTCGCAGAACGATTACCAATTCCTCGTCTCGTGCTTTGAAAGCCTTGGGCTTGAGGATGTGGAAACCTATCTGTCGAAAATGCTGACCTGCGATTACATCGTCGGCAACTTCGACCGTCATTATCAGAACTTCGGTGTCATCCGTAATGTGGAGACGCTTGCATACACCCGGTTTGCTCCGATATTCGACACTGGTAATTGCCTTTGGTGTGATTCTGAATCATTGGACTTACCCGCCGACTATGCATATATTGCAAAACCTTTTGGCCGAGGACTCAGTCCGGACAGGCAACTGCAACTTCTGTCCGGCTTCGAGTGGTTCGAGCCTGACAGGCTTGACGGATTCGCCGATGAAGCCCGTGCAATTCTCTCGCAAAACCCGAACATGCCGCCCGCCCGTATCGAAAGCATCGTCAAGGGTGTCATGATGCAAATGGATTCGGCAATCGACTTCATCGAGAATCAACCGAGTTTTCATCGCCTAACCCCGGCAGCGGCAAAGACCAAAGAACCAAATACTCCCGATTTCCTCGATTCCGAAGTCGCGGACATGAAAGATGCTTCCGCCAAGCTACTATGTGATAGCAACAGCGGGCAACCGTCAAAGAACTTGCATACAGAACATTAGAAAGAAGGTCATACAATGCGAACCTATCAACACCCGATATACCAAGACAACACCATGGCAATTCGCGCCGAATATGATGAGGAAAAACGAGTCTTCGATTTGATGAAGAAGTTCCTCTATATCGTCGGGGCGATAACGGCGATAGTTGTTTTCCTTTTGCTTCTCGTTAATTCCCCTGCCCTGATAACTCAGACGGGTGCAATTGGAATCATTGCACTCGTTCCCGTCCTGCTGGCTGCAACAGCCTTTACCGGGTTTTACGTCGGCACGGTACCGGCTGGCTACATCGCTGCATGGCGTGCAATCAAGCGCTCAAAGCTGTTCGTGTGGGGCAACGCTCTCGGACTGCTCCTCATAGCGACGCTTCTTCTTTTCATCCCGGCTGCATTCGCGCCCATTGCCTTCCTTCTCCAGTGGTTGAAGGTGTCGAATCTCAAGCATCAGCTTGACGCGAACGCATAGTGAGGTAAACTGAACGTGTTTTCTTCCTTCGTGGAGAAACTTTCTTGCTTTAGCCCGCTGCTCCCTGATGTGCGACATTAAGGGAACGGCGGGCGCTTTTATGCCGATTCTCGCAACCCGTATAGCGGCGCAGGCAAAACATCCCGCCCGCGCCGCTTTTTAATTAACGCTCGCCGTTCTCCTTGTTCGGTTCCGGGCGTTCCTGCGCAGGTACCTGTTGCGCCCGCTGGGAACCGCCGCTCCCGGCGTTTCCGCCGTTCTTCTTCCCTTTCGGCATGACCGTCGAGGATACTTCTGCCCTGAGTTCATCGGCTCCGCGCCAACAGGCGAGAATCAGACGCTTGACCTCCGAATCGTCCGCGATATCCGAATCGGGGCGCGGGAGTTTCAGCTTGGGGATATCCGCGATTTCCATGCCCTCCATGCCGAGTATCTCCTTGCGGTACTTCTGGTAGACGCTTCTGATTTGTGCAAGGTACTTGCTCTTCGCTTCCGCTGCCAGCTCCCGCTTCTGCTCGATATCCCGCTTTCCCGCAACGGCTGCTTCACCGTCCGCACGGATGGATTTCGCCACGTTCGCCGTGAACGCCGCTTCCAGCCCCTTTCTTCCGAGGTCGGCATCGAGCTTCGCCACGGAGAAGGCATAGCGGTCGTTGTCCGTATCGGTGACGTACATGCGCCCGTTGCGGAACTCCGTGTTAACGCCCCATGATTCCAGAAGCTCGCGGTAATCATAGATGTTCTCCGCTTCCCCGGCAGCGATACGGCACAGCTCTCGCAAGTTCGTCTTATAGGAGTCGATACCGCGTGCCGCAAGTTCCTTCTCGATACGGGATGGCTGCTTCTTGTGGACGGAGGAATTGCGCTCGCCCTCCACGACCTGTTTCAAACCCCACTCGTGGTCGAGGTCGCGGATGCGGCTGGCGCGTTTCACCTTGGCGCTTTTTCCGCGCCCCTCATCGAGCCGCTTGCCCGTGGAGAGGTCGGTACGGTTGATGACGATATGTACGGCATAGCGATGGGTCTTGTCCGCTTTGCAGTATTCGTTGTGAAGCGCCATCACTATCTGCTGGTTCGGGTAATGCTTTCCCACGTACTCCTTGGCATACCTCATGCACGCTTCCGGTGAGAGCCGCCCGCCGTTTAAATCGCACTCGTCGGGATTGAACCCGAGAATCTGATGGAACAGAACCGTGTTCTTCGCTTCCTTAAGCTCCCCGGTCTTCTTGTCCCTGATTCTCCGTGCTGCCTTGTTATGCCCGTAGGCTTCCCTCGTCATCCACATGTGGTGCGCCCAGCGCTTCGGGTTCGTACAGCCGTCCATGTTCAGACTGTCGCGCAGAATCACCTTTCGGTCATCGTTGATGTAACCGCGCAGGTTCTTCATGTGCCCGGAACTCTGCACACCGGTCTGCTTGATGATGGTAATTTCTTTCTCCTCCCTTCTGTTCCGAAAAGTTATTTCGTTTCGTCCTGCCATGACTCAGCTATAAGAAAAAAATGCAATCCGTGGTACGGTTCGTTCTCTCTTATTGCGTTTCCAAGTTTGCGGGCATTAAAGTGAAGCTTCGCGGCAGCATCACCAATGCTTGCGAATCGTTCCTCGCACTCCAAACATACGACTGGCTTATCTTTTAAAAAGGAATCATCTGACCTTGATTCATCCTCCGGTTCGTCTGCCTGATATTTCCTTTTCCAGTCTTTATATTCCTCAAGCGTAATTTCGCCAGACGTGTATTTTCCATATTGTTCCGCCCATTCGACCATAGCATTCTGCACTTCACCCATACCAAACCGAATTGCTCCATCCATATCCGGGTAAAGATGAAATCTGTTTTCTAGGCTGAATAGCATATGGACGAATTGATTTGCATTCATAATGCCGAGACAGAGTAGATGTTCGGACGAAGTACCAAGCGTTTCACAAATCGAGTCGAGCGTTTCGTACTTTGGAAATCTCCTTCCCTGCTCATAAGCTCTGATTGAGTATTTAGGTATTCCAAGTTCAGCCGCAAATTGTTCCTGCGTCATGCCACGCATCATTCGCGCATTACTCAGTGCATTACCAAAGAATCTTGCAAAAGGCGATTCATTCCTTGTAGTGCCACAACTATCCTTCTTTTGGCGAGTTGTTTTCATGCCATCGCAATCATTCATCCTTCTCGACCTTCCTTCCTGTTGTCGAATCTCTCTCCACCGACACCATATGCATACCCGATAGCAGGTCTTGCTTCGATACAACTCGATTCCCCGTGACCTCCGGCTCCGTCCCATGGTTGCGACGGTAACTTTCCACAAAGAACCGAAAAACCGCTTCCGTCATTTTAACCGGAGCGTGCCTGACAAACGGGTTGTATTCGTCATCGACGAAATAGAAGTCCCCAGCCCGTTCCGCGATGTGCGCCGGGCGCTTACAGACCGGACACCGTGATTTCAGGTCGCGGTAATGGAGCCACGCCGAATCAGTCATCGGCATACTCCCAGTGGTAGCCACCGGCCATACCGGATACAGCTGAACCAATACAGTTCGGCGAGGTCTTTGTTCTCTCCGCCGCATCCTTTATGCTTTCATAAACAACGCCGGTTTCCGTGCAACGAACCTTTCTTCTACGTTTAGGCTTGAAGAACGAGTCATCCGGCTTTAGCTCATCACCGTAATAGAAATGAATGCCATGCACGGCACTACCATTTTTCATCGCATGAAATACATTCGATTTGCTTATGCCGAGCATCCTTGAAACGAGACTAATGCTCTCAAAGCGTTCGCCTGTCTCAAGGCAGATGACCGGGCGCGATTTGTAGTTTGGCTTTTTCTTTTGGTTCCTTATCTTTTGACGGTACTCATCCGGCAACATCTCGCCAGCATAGTAATAGTAAAAACCTTTAATTAGCTTTCCTGCTTTTATCTGGCGAGATATGAAACCACTCGATACACCGATAGCGTTGGCTGCATTCTCCACGCTATTGAACTGTTTTCCAGTTTCAAGGCAAACAATCGTTTTTCGTTTTCCCATTCTGTTTGTCCTCTATCCAACGAGACCGTCTTTCTTGTCTTCATATTCCTCTCTCGTGATTTTTCCCTCCTCCAAGAACTCTTTCCAAGACCTCCAAGTGCAAACGCATGACTGGATTGCTTCGTTGGTAAACCGAATGCTTCCGTCCACACACGGCTCGATGCCGAACCTGTCCTCTAAAAGGAAAAGCGCGTGCATGAGTTCGTGGTAGTGCTCGATACCATAGTACCGTAGGTATCGAAACATGCGGGTGCCACATCGAGTGCTTTCGCTATCCGTTCGAGCGCATCCTGCTTCGGACTGCGCTCGCCGAGTTCATAGCTGCGCAATGCCGACTCGCTGACTCCATCGGTGGCCTTCGCCAGCGCCCGCTGCCCGAGTGCGGCGCATCCGAACATTCCTGATGCTTTTTCCCAAAAGCTGTTTTTTACGATTGCATTCCGTCATTTTCGTACCCTCGCAAATCAGAGAATCAAAACCCGTTATCGCATTTCAAAGAGAATGAAAATGGCGTAACCGGATGTAGCGATTGCGACCAACGCAATGAGAACTCGATAAAGGTAATCCCAGTTTCTTTCTCCAAACTTCCTTTTCCATTCTTTCGCTTCTGCTATGGATTTGCAGAATAGACTTACGCTAATAACAAGCGCCAATAATCCCGTCATGATGTAAAGCGAAAACATTGCGTGGTAAGTCATTCCCATATCTCCTGTCATTCGTTATCGAGGTTGTCAAAATCCTCGATTTGCAGATGGATGTTGTTTCGGTCGGCTTCCCTTCGGAGCGCTGCGAGAGCTTCCATAATTTCGGAAAACGACGAGACCTCTTTCTCCAAAACCCGTTTCGCTTCCTCCGGGTCAAATACCTTCACACCATAGGTGTTCAGGAACTTCATGAACTGATTCAGGTTCGTTCCCTGCTTTGCGAGTTCATGCGCCGCTTTTTTCAAAGGCTGGGTGTCGATGACCTTGATTGAAACATCGTCGGAAGTCAAAACCGCTCGGGCATACTCGCCCATTTTCATTCCTGCTCTTTTCGCGTTTCTGCGAATGGACTCTCTCTCTTTCTCGGTTGCGTAAAACTTTATTTGAACCTCACGATTACGCATCTCGCAATTCTCTCCTTTCCATTATTCGTAAAACACTTATGGCAAATTGCGCCGCCGCCATTTGTAAGTGACACGAAATCGGATAGTCGCTCTGCTGACTACAGAAAATCGGGAATCCTAAATTACCGGTTTTCTCAAGCGAAAGCGCTCTCCCGTCAAGGCTCCGAAAGCCGCTCGGGAGCAAGATGGAAGAGGGTTGAAAAGTCCATTTTAGTGGACTTTGAGTACCCACTTCCCAAATCTTGCAACTCGAAGAGCGGCCTTGGCCGGTGAGCACTGATATTCTATCAGTGCGAGAGCAGAAAAGGTATGGAAAAGGGGGTGCCGCCGCACCCTTTCCCATGCCTTTTCTGCGGGGTTTCCGGCTTGCCCGGAAACCAAGAACCCGAGGTGCCGCCACCTCGGGTTCCCATCATCTGCGAAGACGAAATCAATTTCTTTGAAGACTTGACAAAGATTCCTTTCAATCGGTCATCATCATATTAACCTTCCAATCGCGTCTTGATAAGCGAACGGACACCATAAAAGGTGCCCGTTTTCTACGTTGCTGTTGATTCGTGCTCGCCATCCTCAATTTGAATTGCAGACCGCTACAGCTTCCATCCATTTCTTTCCAGAGCAACCAGCGCTTCACGTTGCCGAATGCCGAGTCCGCCGACACGCCTGCCTTTCGGTATCCGGTACAGTCGCATGATGACTACCGCCTTGCTCGCACCGATACCCGGAACACTTTGCAGAAGCGATGTGACCAAAATGCGCTTCGCATCCTCCTCGTCCATCGCATCCGTGAACGTAAGCTCGCCGGACTTCACGCGAGCTTTGAGTGCTGCATAGCGCCTGCGAGCCTGTATGGCAAGCTCTAGCGCATGGGCACGCTCCTCGCTGCTAAGGTTCGGCAGATGGTTCTCTTTCTCGGTCATCGTTACTTCCTACTTCAACTCGTTGTCCCAGATGTTATCGTCAGGCTGCGCCGCATGTTTCCAACGGTTCGCATCCGCCCGACCGTTCCAGTCGGCGATGAACTTCTCGATAGCAATGGCGCATCCGCTGTCAAGAGCTTCCGCCCACCTCTCGTTGTTCTCATCGCACCAATTCTGAAATACCGCAAACTCGGTGACATTGTTCTCGACGATGTGCCTTCGCATTCCCCGCATCTGCGCGATAAACCTCGCGGTGGCGGGAACCATGGTGATTAGGTTCATGTTCCAATCCCTTTTTCCGAAGTGAATCCATCTACCGGCTCCACTTCCCTCTCTAATAAAAACGCCCGTCGATGTATTTCTCGATAACCGACGAAAGTCCGCTATCGAGTGCCTGAGACCAGCGGTCGTTGTTCTCATCGCACCAGTCCTGAAAATCGGTGAAGTCTGTGATGCCGTTCTCGCGTATGTGCTTCCGCATCGCACGCAGCATGTCGTGCTTCGATTTTTCCGATTCCGTTACCATCAAGCCCATCCCTTCATCACCATCCCCTTAACCAAGCTCCTCGGCAAGCAGTCGGACGATGAGCTTGGTCATGCTCTCCCCCGTCTCGACGCGGTGGAGTTGCGCTTCTTTGTGGAGCCAAGCCGGGATGAGGAGACTGATTTTCTTGAGTTCCACCTCGTCCGTCTCATGCTTGCCGGAACCTTCCTTCTGGATATCCGCCATGTCATACCAGCTTCGTCCCTCGTAGCCGCGTCCGCACCCGTAATGGCCGATGACCCTCCACCCGGAATGGTCGAGGTCGTAGAGCCTTGTAAGCTCCTCTCCATACGTTCGCTTTCCCTGCCGCACAAGCTCCTCGTCGCTTGCGTTTATGTACAGTTCCCCGTACCGCTCGAACACGTACTCGACCCGCTTGCCACTACCGATAACATCCCCTGCGCAGACCTGCCACGGGCGCAGGGGCTTACTCCCCGCGCCCATCCTCACGGCTCCAAGTAAATCTCGACCATGATGCAACGCTGCGTCTCGTCCTCGCAGGAAAGCCAAGACGGGTTCAGTGTGAAAGAACTCACGTCATCCTCCCCATGCTGTAAGACCAGCCCACGTTTGCCAAAGAAAGTCGCTCCCGTTATGAGTCCAAACTCCCATTCCTCTGGATAATGGACGCAAAAGCGGTAACAATCCCCTTTCAGGCTATCCATCAACTCCTTGACCTTCATTCCGCTCATCCCTCATCTTTCAGCTCGATACAGATGGTCGGTTCTACCTCCATGAGCGGGAAGATATAGCCGACCTCCCTTTCAAGGATTTGCGGGTGTTCGTCAGGGTAGAACTCCTCCGCGTTGCCTAGATAGTGCTCAATCGTAGTACCCGTCGAATCATAGCTTCGAATCGCGATTTCGCCCTGAATGTAAGTCTCCTCGAACAGCTCCCCGAGCGTCATACTTCCTCCTCTAGCCGATTCCATGACCAAACAAGCGGGCATCCGTGCAGGCATCCTCAAAAAGACCGTAATCGCCGTCAAACCCGAACCTATGACAATAGCGCTCAATGAGCCTTTCGTACCTATCGTAGTCCTCATCGGCATATGCCCGGTTCACTCGGTCGATTGCCCTGCGGCGCTCCTCCGTGTCTTTAGGCTGCATAGCGACTCCCCGCAAGCTCCACGCCGTAACGCGGTGCGATACGGTCGCAGACGGCATCGAGAGCGTCCTCGTCCATCCGTTCCATCAGCTCTTCGCAAAAACTCTCCCAGCCAATCGCGTCCACGAGGACGTTGACCTTCTCCGTAACATCCAAAGTAGCCATCTTGAAGTCCCTTCTGCCTTTGGGCGGCTCCGGTGCCGTCCCTCTTGCTGTCTACAAATATAGCAGGCTGGCATACCAGCAAGCAGGAAAACACGATATGAGCGGGAAACTCCATACCTCCTGCATATTATACATAGCAAAAAGGCACCCTTTCGGATGCCCTAAATGCCCATGGTTAAAGCCCTACCCTCCAAATCTTTTCCTCGCCCGTGAACGTATCTGTGATTACGCATCTGCCGCCCGCCGCATACTTGAGACCATTCGGCAGCGCTTCCGCCGCCTTGCGGCACCTCGTCCAAAAACTCAGGTACCCGTTTCCGCTGAACCCAACGGCAATCGCATCGTCGAACTCGTCCATCGCATCTTCCGCCGGTTCCGATTCCAGATAGAGTACCACGCCGTTTTCGTTCTCTCGCGTGTAGTGGTATCTCGCCATATTCATGATTCCTTTCCGTCTACTCGGCAAGCCCTTTAACTTGCCTACCCGATAACCAGTATTATAGCATACCAGCACACACCACAATGCGAGACTCCATGCCTTCTCCATGGAACTCGGGTCATTAGGGGCGAGCAGCCCCTAATCTGAGGGAGCGCAAGCGACCGCGCCACGGAGAGACCCTGCGAAACCGTAGCGTGTCAAGAAAAACCAACCTCCCGTCGCGGAGCCACCGACCCTCCTTTCCGCGCCCTCTACCGAGCCGCTGCGGCGTGCCCCGCTTTGCCGCGCCTGCGGCCTATGGTTTCCCGAGAAGAAGGGGTTTTCAACATTCCGATGGGCGGAGGGTTCCTAGACTGACCCGGAGCCTGTCGGAATGTTGGAAACCCCGGCAGGTCTGTCCCCCGTTTCCGCCAAGTAGAAGGCTTTTCCGCGCTTTCAATGGCCGGAGGGTTCCTAGCCCGACCCGCAGGCTGTTGGAAGGACGGGAAAGCGCCCCCGAGTCCCCGTTCCCGCAACGACCCCGCGCCTTCACGCCGCCCGCAGGGCGGCTCCCAAAAAGCCAAAGAAAAAGGGCACCCTCCCGGATGCCCTTCACTTGACTTAGCAATCCCCGCAATATCCGTCAGCCCATGCCAGACATTCAGCGGCTCCGCCCTCAAACACGAGATTCCCGTTCTCATCTCCTTCGTAGACCTTGATGTTGATTCTGCTCAGATACTCTTCTGCGCCGATGCCGACCTTGCCGCCGAAGTTATCGTAAGCGCCCGTGACAACATAGGTGTAGCTCGCAGAGGGCACATTGTCCTCCCCGATGAACTCGATATCGGCATCCGCCATGCACATCGCCTTGAGGAAATGCTGGCACCAGTTTCGGTTATTGAGAATGTCCCTCTCCACGCTCGCTCCCGAAAAGTCGATATGTTGTTCAGGCTTGGTTCGCGATGCCACAACGAGCGAGTTGGCGATATCAATGGCATGGCAGCTGGGATAACCGTCATAGTGGCGATAGAACGTGGCGATGGTCTCCTCTTCCATCTGATTGCTCTTCCAGTTGAGGACGAGGTTCTTGAGGATGGTGACGGACGGTGTGCTCATGGTTTTTCCTTCCTGCCATGGGGCAGCTCGGTTGCCGCCCCTTTTGCTGTCTATAAATATAGCAGAACGGCATACCAGCAAGCAGGTGAACCGTACACTCCATATATCCTGCATATACAAGCAAAGAAAAAAGGGCACCCTCTCGGATGCCCCGTGGTTCCTCTGCCCTAATAGTTCACAATCGCCTGATACTCCGGCATACCTTCTGAGAACTCATGCTCGTCTAGCGCATTGTAAAAGTCTGTCATCTTGCGAACCATGCACCGGTCGCAATACTTGGTAGCAGAGTCGCGCCATCCCGCAAATGCCGGATTCGACTTGTCCCATTCAGCGCTGCCGCTAAAGATATAGGGGCAACAGGAGCAAACATAGTCAACGGCTTCCTCTAGCTTCTTGTCCTTCATGTTCGTCCTTCCTGCCATGGGGCGGCTCCACTGCCGTCCCCCTTGCTGACTATAAATATAGCAGACTGGCATACCAGCAAGCAGGCGAACCGTACACTCCTTATATCCTGCATATAAAAGCATGGATGAACTCGCCGATGGCGTGCCTAAACCTTGTACTCGCAACTGCCGTATTCCAGACGGAATACATCATCCATGATGCCATCCTCGCTGTCGGGCACAAGCCTGACGAGACGGATGGTCTCATCCTCAGCATCGGAGCACAGGTCGATGATGAAACCGTCAAATCCCTCCCGCTCGCATCTTGAGACCATCCAACTTTCCTTGCAGTACGCTTCTGCAACGGCAAAGGCATCAAGCGCAGCTTCTCGACGCTTTATCTTCGCTTTGAAGCTCTCCTCCACCCCGTCACCGCCACTGCAACGACTGATGGAAAGCGTGTATCCGTCCATGTCTGTTCCTTCCCTTCACGAACCGCTGCCTGTAACCCTTATGCAGCCTGAGACGGTCGGCGAGCAGGGCTTCCCTTTTTTCGACGGGATTGTCTTTCACATTGTCAGGCATATTTTCCACCCTCTGCTCCCTTCTGGCTAACTAACAATAAATATAGCAGACCATCAAACCACAAACACGGCAAGCCATAAAACCATCATAACAATGCAGAGAAAAAAGGGCACCCGCGCAGGATGCCCCTTCTCATCTCACACGAACGGATTGGCGCAGCTGGAAGAATGCCGGACGCTGATTGAGGAAGTCCTTCAATATCTTGCCACCTCTATCTGGCACCAAGGAGCGCGATGAAGCCAACAAGTGCGATAAGGGTGCCTAGAACGCAGGCCGTCGCAAATCCGAGTGCCGCCATCTTCGTTCCCTCCGGTCGGTACGGCGCGTTGATGTTCATCAGGGATGCGGCGAGAATCCCGACGATGCCGCCGAGGAAGCCGAGGAAGAAGAAGCCTGCCTTCTGCCCGCTTGTAAGCGCACGTTCCATCGTCATCAGCATCTGGTCTTTCCCTGTATCCTTGGAATACATCTGCCCAATTCCTTCCTTTTTCTTCGCAAAACCGGGGCACGGTGCCTTCGCCCCTGTTCCGGCACCGTGCCCTGCCGGAACCTTACCATCCTCCGCGCGTTATGGCACAATCTGTTCAGGGATGCCGTCAAGTAGGAAGGAAGAACCATGGCTACCATTCAAGATTTCGAGGAGCGTATCGAGAAACAGAAGGCGGAACTCGCCAAACTCGAAGCGAAGAAAAAGGAACTTGAAAAGAAGATTCGCGATCGGAACCGGAAGTGGCGCTCTCTGGTCACCCATTCCGCTGGTGAAAGTGTGCTCTCCGCCGTCGGTTGCGCTTGGCAGGAACTCGACCTCGACGCACTCGACCGATTCCTTGCGAGCCATGCAGACGAGGTGAGCGACATGCTCACCGCCCACGGAAGTACCCCGGAGGATGCCAAGGCGCGTCTCGATGCACGCAAAAAGAAAACGGTAAAAACGGAGCCTGTCGCTGATGGTGGGTTACAGGCAGCGGAACCGGATAGCGAAAAATCCGACTGGTAACAGAAAAGGGAGCCGTGTGACCGAAGCCACAGGCTCCCTTTTCTCCTGCCCGCACTCCGAGATAAAAGCAACAGGCAGAAAGGACTTTCGCTACTGTAGCACAGCGCACCGTCGCACGGGACGCGAATCTGGCAGAACCATCTGAAAACGCGTGTCTAATTGTGAAAGAAGCATGAAATCTGACTGGAAAAGTCCACAAAACAGGACAGATATAGTAAAACATAATCACAGATTGCAAGCAGAAAGGAGCACCATGGATTTCAGCAGCTACTACTACTACATCCCCTTGAACTTCTACGAGACACCTGAGATGACGCTCATCGACCATGAGCCGAATGGGGATTCCGCGACCGTACTCGTCCTCGCCCTGGCTAAAATCCACACGCGGACGGTCACGAAAAACGATGACGGCACGTTCACCATCGCGACCGATGACGGCACGTTCACGGATACCGAAGTCATGGATATGCTCTCCTCCTTCGGCTACCGGGCGAATCACGCCAAGTACACTCATGCCCTCGCGGTTGTCGCGAGGTTCCCACCCTTCGACCACCTCGCCTACTCCGAAGCCGAACGCGATAAGAAGACCCCGGAGGTGTACCAATGAAGCTCCGAGGAGCGTGGCGCAGGGACTACAGTGAGTTCTTCGACACGCAGGAAGCCCTACTCATCGACGCGATGGACAATGCGGACTCCATCTACACCGTCTTCGCCCGTCTACAATCGCTTGCGGTGAAATGCGGCTGCGCCGGGAAGCTCCTTCTCCACGAAAGCGTTCCCTACACCGACGAGATGCTTGCTGCGGTCACCAAGAAGACCGTTCCCGCCTTTCGGCAATGCATGCAGCCGCTCGTACAGCTCGGCCTTGTCATCTGCGAGGATGGCATCTACGCCATCGCGGACTGGGAGTTCAACCAGAACGTCCCGGCAATCGACGCAATGCGCGAGGGAAACCGCGTGCGCAAGGCTTCGGAGCGCGCCCGCAAGAACGGAAAGGGAACCCGTCAGGTGAAGAAGGATAAAGTGCTCGCATACCTTACCGAGCATCCGGAAGCCACGAATACCGAGGTTGCCGAGAAGACCGGTGTGAGCCGCCCCTCCGTCATCAAGTACCGCAGGGAATATACGCCAGCACTTCCAGCCCCAAAAGGCGGAAAAGTTGTAAAAGATAACGCCGTGAAAGTTGACACTGTAAAAATTGACGGTGTAAAAGTTGACAGTTTTGACGGTAAAGTTGACGTCAATTTTGACGTAAAAGTTGACAGTGATTTTGACACTGGTTTTTACACTGACGCAGACGGTAAAAGCGCAGGTAGACAATCTGCACGGGCTGAAAATGAAGCTGTAAAAATTGCGTCACGCCCTAAGAATATAGATGATAGATATAAGAATACAGCTACATCTACAGCTGTAGCTGATGGGGATGGGATGACAGGTTCTGGAATCCCGACAAGGGAGGAAGTCCGCTCGCACTTCGCGGAAATGGGATTCGCGGTTGACCCCGACCGCTTCTTCGATGTGAACGAGGGACGCGGCTGGCGCACGAACTCCGGCAAGCCCGTCGATGACTGGAAGAAGCTCGCCGCAGTCTGGGACAGGAACGAACACCCGAAGGCCGCGACCCCTCCCGCACGCACGGAACCGAAGGCCAACGCGGTCGGGAAAATCCCCTCCGTCGAGGAGGTCATGGCGAAATGGGGCTGTGACCGGGAGACGGCTCAGGGATATATCGACGAGAACATGTACTAGAAATGCCCCTGAGAATGCCTGAGAGCCTGCCTATGACACGCTAGCTGTCATGTGGCAGTAACTGCCCGAACAAGACTGCAAAGTCCCGTAGACAGGCTCTCAGACAGGGTAACGCAGAAAGGACGAGATAAATGAGCGAAAACGTAACGAAAACCAAGGAGCAGGACGGACGGAAGCCGGGCGAGGACTATCGCGATGCGGACGGCATCCTCGTCTGCGGGAAATGCGGAGAGCCACGCGAGCGGATGTTCCCGGCGGGCGGCATCTTCAAGGAGCCGCACCTTGTCCCGACCATGTGCCGCTGCCAGAGGGAGGAAGCGGACAGGCAGCGCGAGGAAGCCGAGCGGGCGGAGAAAAGGCGCAGGACGGAACGGCTAAGGAAGCAGTGCTTCCCCTCATCCGGCAGGTACGCCTTCTGCACCTTCGATGCCGATGACGGCAGGAACGCGGCTCAGAGCACCGTCTGCAAGGCATTTGCCGCGACCTTCGACCCGAAAGACCCGGAGGGGCTTGTCCTGTACGGGAAGCGCGGCACGGGCAAGAGCTTCCATGCGTCCTGCATCGCGAACGCCGTCATCGAGCGCGGGTTCTCCTGTCTCGTGACCGATATCAAGCAGGTCGTGAACCTGATGGAATCCTCCTTCGAGAAGCGTTCCGGGAACCTTGAGAGAATCCTCGCCCCAGACCTCCTCATCCTTGAAGACCTCGGTGCCCAGCGCTCCACCGAGTACGTCATGGAGCACGTCTACGACGTTATCGACGGACGCTACAAGGCGGGGAAACCGATGGTGATAACGACGAACTTCGACTTTCGCGAGAGAATCCTGAACGCCACGGCAGATGACCCGTGGGGACGTGTCTTCGACCGCATCGTTGAGGTCGGGTTCCCGGTGAAGTACGACGGCAATTCGCGCCGTCGGGAAATCGGAATGAAGAACCGCAAAGATTTCAAGCGGAAGTTGGGAATCGAGGGGATAGAATCGTAGCGGAGCGGTTTTTAAGCATCAGCCGCTTCTTCCTGATTCTGGTGCCGATTTCCTTCCCGGCACCGTCCCCGCGCCCCGTAGCGTATCGACGCTGCGGGGCTTTCTTTTTCCTCTTGGCAGGAAAGGGCACGGAAATCGTGCCTATACCGAAAGGAGGAAAAAAAGATGACGAAAGAGAAAGCGAACCGTAACGAAGTGGTCGGCATGTTCCTGACCTATTGCCGGAAGACCCTCGTGAACGCGCGGACGGACGTTTTGAGGGAGCGCAAAAGGAGACGCAACCGCGAGGTGCTGTTCTGCGACCTCAGAAGAAGTGAACTCGAAAGCCTTGCGGACTGGCAGGACGTGCCGGAGCGGGAAACCGTATTCGATGCCGCCGGGAAGCCTATCGGCGTGACAGACAAAGACCTCGCGGATGCGCTGGAAAAACTCTGCCCAGAGGAGCAGGCAATCATCCTGCTCTCCTATTTTGCCGGATGGTCGGATAGGCGTATCGGTGAGGACATGGGGTTCCCGCGCTCCACGGTGCAGAACCGTCGCGCCCGTGCGCTCGCCCGTCTTGCGGACATTCTGACGGAAGGGGGTGACCCGCATGGCAAAGGGAAAGATTGACTACGATACCGTCGTTGCCGCGACAAGCGGAGATGCCCTTGCTGCCGGGGCGGTGCTCGATTACTTCAACGACTTCATGGACGGACTCTGCACCGGGTTCTACACCGACGCGGATGGCTTCTGGGACTACGGCATCGACCTCTCGATGAAGTCGTTCATGCAGGCGAAGCTGTTGCGTGCGATGCTGAGGTTTAAACCGTAAACAGTAAAACCACAAACACAGGAAACCAGACAACCAGAAAGAAGGAAAGGAAGCAGACTATATACAAACACGCTCTGACCTGCTACAATACAGTCAGAAAGACGAGTAGTCTGCTTTCCTGTCAAAAGGAGAGCCATGGTAACCGTAACGAAAAAAGATTTAGTTGCCCTCGGCTATGGGAACTCTTTCGCCACCGATATCATCCGTCTGGCGAAAATTCGCATGGTTGAGAAGGGCTATCCCTTCTACTCCTCACGCAAGCTCGACCGCGTTCCGGCGGAAGCCGTCGAGGAGCTTCTTGGGATTGCCTTAGACGGTGATGCCGCTGGTCGCGCTCCTGAAAAAGGAGTAAAGACAAATGGCAAACGACCAAATTAAGAAAGCCGATAACGGCACCTACTATTTCCGCGCCAATCTCGGATTCGACCATTCCACGGGAAAGCGGATTCAGAAATACCGGAGCGGATTCAAGACAAAAAAAGAAGCGAAAGAGGAATATGCAAAACTCGTTTTGCAATTTGCTTCCCAATCGCTTCCCACCGAACAGAAAAGGATTCCCTTCGGAACGTTCATTGAGGACACCTACCTGCCTTGGTATCAGACACAGGTAAAGGAGAGTACCTTCGAGAACCGCGCCGGTACGGTGCGGAAACACTTCTCCTGCTTCTACGAGAAGTTTACCGATGCCATCGAGCCAATCGACATACAGAACTGGCAGCTTGCCCTCATCCGCGCAGGATATAGCCCGAACTACGTGCGCGTCACACAGGGAATGCTCTCCGTTGCCTTCGACCGTGCCGTCATATTGGGTATTACGGAAAGGAACCCGTCACGGATGGTCGGCAACGTTCGTGGGCAGAAACCGCTTGTGGACTTCTGGACGCTTGATGAGTTCGAGAAGGTGATTTCCAAACTCTACAAGGGAGACTACTACGAGCACTACCTGTTCATCAGCCTGCTCTTCCTGTTCATGAGTGGGATGCGGCTTGGGGAAGCATCTGCCCTCCTGTGGAGCGATATCGACTTCACGACCGGGCTTTGTTCCATCACCAAAACGCTCTATTACCACAACCAGTCGGACTACAAGTTCACGAAACCGAAGACGCGTGCGGCAATCCGCTCCATCTATCTGGATGAGGACACGCTTTCCGAACTCGCCGCATGGCGCAAGGTGCAGCGCGTTGTCATCCCTGACTGTGAGTTCGTTTTGAGCTACAACGGGCTTCCGACCACAAAGACAAGGCTTCCGCGTGCGATGAAGAAGCTCGCAGACCTCGCAGGCGTTCACCGCGTCCGGGTTCACGACCTTCGCCACTCCCACGCGTCACTTCTCATCAACATGGGAGAAAGCCCACTGCTCCTCAAGGAACGGCTCGGGCATGAGAAGATACAGACCACGCTTGGGACATATGGGCACCTGTATCCCAATACCAACCAAGCAGTCGCAAAGAAGCTCACCGGCATCCTCAACTACAGTGAGCCGAAGACGAGCATCGCGAACTACACGAGCAACCAACACACGGCGGACCACCACCGTGCATGAGAAAGAAAAAACGGGTGCCCTCCCGCCAAGAAGCAGCACCCGTCCGCGACCCACAAGCCGCTTTTTTATTCTATATTAAGACCACGCACTGTGCAATCAGTGTGCAATCGTGAAAACGGAGAGCCTTGAACCCCTTATAAACAAAGGGTTTGCGGCTCACCGGATTCTACTCAAACTCAATCGTTCCCGGCGGTTTACTCGTCAGATCATAGAATACTCTGTTAACCCCACGAACTTCATTGATAATTCTGCTCATTACTTTATCAAGTACTTCATATGGAATCTTCGCTGCCTCAGCAGTCATAAAATCTACCGTATTCACTGCACGAAGTGCAACTGCATAATCGTAAGTTCTCTCGTCACCCATAACACCAACGCTTCTCATGTTAGTCAGGGCTGCAAAATATTGTCCGATGCTGCGGTCAAGTCCCGCGTTTGCAATCTCTTCTCTGTAAATTGCATCTGCATCCTGTACGATCCGTACTTTTTCAGCCGTTACTTCTCCGATGATACGGATTCCAAGTCCCGGTCCCGGGAATGGCTGACGGAATACAAGCTTCTCCGGAAGTCCAAGTTCAAGACCTGCCTTGCGGACTTCATCTTTGAAGAGATCACGAAGTGGTTCAATGATTTCTTTGAAATCAACATACTCAGGAAGTCCTCCTACGTTGTGATGAGACTTGATCACTGCTGATTCTCCGCCAAGTCCGCTTTCTACAACGTCCGGGTAAATCGTTCCCTGTGCAAGGAATTCCACTGCACCGATCTTCTTTGCTTCTTCTTCAAAAATACGGATAAATTCTTCTCCGATAATTTTACGCTTTGCTTCCGGTTCTGTAACTCCGGCAAGCTTGTTGTAGTATCTTTCCTGTGCATTGACACGGATAAAGTTCAGGTCAAACTGACCATTCGGTCCAAATACTGCCTCAACTTCATCGCCTTCATTCTTACGAAGAAGACCGTGATCTACAAATACGCAGGTAAGCTGTTTGCCGATTGCTCTGGAAAGCAGTCCTGCTGCCACAGAGGAATCAACTCCACCTGAAAGCGCAAGAAGTACTCTTCCGTCCCCAACTTTTTCACGAATTTCCTGGATGGTATTTTCAACAAATGCATCCATCTTCCATTCGCCGACACATCCACAGACATTCTTTACAAAGTTGTTGATCATCTTGGTTCCTTCCGGTGTATGAAGCACTTCAGGATGGAACTGGATTGCATAAAGCTTTTCTGCTGCATTTTCTGCTGCTGCTACCGGACAGTCTGCTGTGTGTGCAGTAATCTCAAATCCCGGTGCCACCTGCGAAATATAATCAAAATGGCTCATCCAGCAGGTTGTTGTTGCAGATACATTTTCAAATACTTTGGAATCTTTCTTGTCGATGATGACTTCTGTCTTACCATATTCTCTGACGTCAGCTTTTTCAACTTTTCCGCCAAGTACGTGAGACATAAGCTGTGCACCATAACAAAGACCAAGTACCGGAATGCCAAGCTTAAAGAGTTCTTCAGAATAAGTCGGTGAATCCGGTTCGTAACAGCTATTCGGTCCTCCTGTCAGGATAATTCCCTTCGGGTTCATTGCTTTAATCTTTTCGATATCAATCTTATAAGAATAAATTTCGCAATATACATTACATTCCCTGACACGTCTTGCGACAAGCTGGTTATACTGTCCACCAAAGTCAAGTACAATCACTAATTCGTTCTTCAAGGTTTTCCTCCTGTAAAATACGATCCTTTCAGACCGCTTTTTCTATTTATTGCTTTTATATTTTATTATAGTAGAGCTCTGGATGTTTTACAAGCATTTTCTATCGCCTGAACCAAAGTTTGAACTCTGGTCTGCAATTAAAACTCATATTCAGGCATCATCTTTCTAACACAAATGACAACTTTCTTCTGTATTTACACAATTGCCCCATGTTTCCACTTTCCATTAAAGTACCGGATAATAAAACAGATTGCACGTACTACCCAGTCGATCACCATTGCAACCCACACGCCAAATACTCCCAGTCCCATATATTTTCCTACCAGATAACTGAATCCGATCCGGAAAATCCACATCGACACAATCGATGTATACATACAGGCTTTTGCATCTCCTGCCGCACGATACGCTGCTGGAAGAGCAAATGAAAGTGGCCAGATAATCATTGCACTGATTCCATGGAAATGAATAATATTTGTTGCTGCCGCAGCTGTCTGATCTGACAAATTGTATGCTTTCAAAATCAATGGAAGTGCAAGGAAAATAAGTGCTACCGTTCCCACCATTGCCACATAAATGATCGCAAGCAGTTTTTTCAGATAGTAATGTACCTGTTCATAGTCATTTGCGCCGACGCACTGGGAAATAACTGTCGTAATTGCCAGCGAGATCGCCATTCCAGGAAGAATCTGGAACAGCGCAATCGCATTGGAAACTGCATTTGCCGCAATTGCATAAGTACCGAAGGTTGAAACCAGACTCAGCACTAAAATTTTGCCCAGCTGAAACATACTGTTTTCCAGACCATTGGGAACCCCAATTGCAAGTATTTTCCGTATCATTCTTCCATCAAACCGGATTTTCAGTGTCCGCTCAATATGCAAGATACGTGTCTGATTACAGAGCAACACTGTTATCACTATCGCGGCAACCATTCTGGAAATCAGTGTCGGTATTGCAACACCCGCCGTTCCGATCCGTAATCCGAACACAAGAATTGCATTTCCGGTTACATTGATTGCATTCATCAAAAGCGATACCCGCATAGATACCTGCGAATTCCCCATCGCACGGAAAATTGCTGCCCCACCATTATATAACGCGATAAATGGAATCGAAGCTGTTACAATTAGCAGATAAATATCTGCATGTCCTTTTACTTCCGCTGTAATGTGACCAAATACCTGATTCAGAATTATATCTTTTCCGAAGTAAACCAATATCATGATCGCAACCGCACTAAGACTCACAAACCATACCAGCTGTGTAGCCGCTTTACATGCTGATTTTTCATCTTTCCTGCCAATATACTGTCCGGCAACAACTGCTCCACCAGTCGCCAGTGCTGCAAAAATATTGATGATCAGAATCATAATATTGTCAACCAGCGACACGCCCGACACAGCTGCTTCTCCAACATTTGCAACCATAATAGAATCTGCCATCCCAACAAAAACTGCCAATAACTGCTCGATTACCAAAGGTCCGATCAGATTTGCCAGTTCCCGATTGGAAAACAGATAATGACTTCGATCCTGTTTTTGTTTCGTTTTCCCCATTCTTCTCTTTTCCTGTCCCTTCTCTTTTGTATATCCCCGTTTTCTCTATTATATACTGTAAAAATGTAATACACCATCTTTTTGCAAAGAAAAGGATTTTTTATGCGTGCTGATGCAGGTACTTTTCTCTGGTAGCAAGTCCGCCCCGGATGTGCCGTTCCGATTTGTTCAGATCCAGAACCTTTCGCGCCTCACCTGCAAGAGATGGGTTGATCTGGAGAAGACGTTCTGTTACATCTTTATGTATCGTACTCTTACTTACCCCAAACGCCACCGCCGTCTGCCTCACCGTCGCCTTATTTTCAATAATATAATAAGCAATCTCAACCGCTCTCTCCTCAATATAATCTTTCATAAAAACCCCTGCATAGTTTATTTTTTTTACAATCTATGCAAAGGCGAAGGGATGTATGTCTGATTAAACTTCCTTCAAAAATATCTCATTCAATTTCTCCCAACTTACCTTTTTTTCTTCCCCTAATTTTCCCGCTTTCTCTCTCAATCCTGCTATTTCACTCTCCAGAATCCACTGACCTGCCAGTAATATTTTACCATGCTCTTTTTCTTCTATTTCATGAAGTTTTTGTACTATTATTTTTTCCATCAGCTTTCCTGTTTTTCTTCTTCCAAGGTCCATCATCTCCGGATGCCTTAAAGTTATACACTGGTTTCATAACCTCAAAAATATCCACGCTTTCCCGGAGCAAATCAATAATATCCTCCTTTCCCTTTCTAGCCTATAGCTGCACGCGGCGTGCAGTCAAAGGCTTTTATTTTGGAATTCTGGTTATCTTCTCCATCACTCCTTTAAAGGGCATGTTTATTTCGCGAATTCTCCAGATTGACTTTCCCCTCCTCATAAGTTATCCTTATCATAGTACGCCATGCTGACATATTTGCAGCACTGGTGAATTTTATTATTTTTACAGGTAAGGATTTGAGAAAATGAGTAAAACAAAAACAATCGACCTGACTTCCGGGCCGATTCTAAAGACGCTGGCAGAGCTGGCACTTCCGATCATGGCTTCCTCGCTGCTGGGGACAGCCTACAATATTACGGACATGGCATGGATCGGCATGCTGGGTTCCAAAGCCGTTGCCGGGGTGGGCGTTGGGGGAATGTACGTCTGGCTCTCACAAGGGCTCGTGGCACTTCCGCGAATGGGCGGACAGGTCAATGTCGCACAGGCTTGCGGACGCGGAGACTATGAACAGGCAAGGGGATATGCCGCTTCCGCTCTGCGACTTACATTTTTACTGGGAATTTTATTTGCTGCAGTATGTATCGTGTTTATTCATCCGCTGCTCGGCTTTTTTAACCTCGGAGATGCAGAAACTTATACCGCTGCGAAATTATATACACTGATCACCTGCGGACTGATTCTGTTTTCATTTTTAAATCTGACTCTGACCGGACTTTCTACTGCGCAGGGAGATTCCAAGACACCGCTTATGGCAAATCTTCTTGGTCTGGTTGGTAATATGATCCTGGATCCGATTCTGATCCTCGGATTTGGACCATTTCCAAGGCTTGAGGTTGTTGGCGCTGCAGTTGCTACCGTGACCTCGCAGATACTGGTTCTGATCGTCATGCTGATTCGGATTATGCACTCTGATCTGGAACCAAATATTCTGCAAAACATGCATGTACTGTCGCGTTTCCCTGCAAAATACTACATCAGTATTTTTAAAATTGGATTTCCGACAGCAGTACAGAGCAGTATTTACTGCATGATTTCCATGATTCTCACACGAATGGTTTCTGCATTCGGGGCAGGTGCCATTGCCACACAGCGAGTCGGCGGACAGATTGAATCTGTTTCATGGAACACTGCTGACGGCTTTGCTGCTGCGTTAAATGCTTTCGTTGGTCAGAACTACGGTGCAAAGAAACCAGATCGTATTCGGAAAGGATATAATATTTCATTTAAAATCCTCGCTGTCTGGGGACTCATTGTAACCGGTGCTTTCGTATTCCTGCCAGGACCGATTGCTTCCCTTTTCTTCCACGAAAAAGATGTTCTGGCGATTGCGATCAACTATCTGATCATCATCGGATTCAGCGAAACCTTTATGACCATTGAGCTTATGACCATCGGCGCACTTTCCGGTCTTGGTATGACAAAGCTTTGCAGTATCATCAGCATTGTCCTCACCAGTGCCAGAATCCCACTTGCCATGATCCTCACTCAAACCAGCCTCGGTCTGAATGGTGTATGGTGGGCACTTACAATTACCTCTATCACCAAAGGAATTGTTTTCTACTTCACCTTCCACCACACCAGCAGACACCTACCTGACGCTAATGACAATTAATTTAACTACCCACCTTTTTTATTTTTTCCTGTTTTGTTTATTTCTTCTTCATATTTTTTTGATTTTTTTTAGAGTTTGAACATATTTCTGTCACAAATTATCTGTATACTAATAATCAGATAGTTGATAAAGCAACTATCTCCCCCCTCATAAAGTAGAAGCAGTCAGAATTCTGATTGCTGCACTTTACTCTCATTCCTTTTAGATAACAATAAAAACACCAAGAACCTCTCCATTATGGAGAGGTTCTTGCGTTGTGGATTTTTTTAATATTCTATAAACCTATCATTTTTATATTTTTAATCAGATTTTATAATTTCTTAACACTTTTGACACATTTTCATCGTATAGTAATAAATGGATAGTTGGGAAACAACTATCTCCCCCCTCATAAAGTGAGCGCAATCGGGCATGCCCGATTGCCGCACTTTGATTTTTACAGAATATTATTCTGGGACGAAGGTTATCCTCCGTCCCATATTTTATTTGTAAATGCAGTACCGTGTGCCCGGATATCTACCTGCACAAAACGTTAGTCACGGCCATTCATCATCAAATGAACTCAAACCTTTTACGTCCTTGCACGAATGTCTCTCTGGTACATCATACTTTTTATCCTCAATTACCGGAAAGGATTTATTATGAAACGCCCTACTTTACATAAACTTATTTTTTCAATTCTTTTATTTGCCATAAGTTTCCTTGCTCTTTTCACCAGCCACAAAAGCTCTGCATTCGCGGACTGGTATTCTTCCACCATTTACCCGCTTTTCGTTTCGTCCATCGGACGCTTTTTTGGAATCTTCCAATTTTCTGTTTCTGAAATTGGATTGTATATTTTTGTCATTCTTCTGTTTCTTTCCTTGGTCCGGATGCTGATCAGCTCCATTTACAAAATGTATGCCAAAAAAAAGAACCCTGCCTGGCTCGGCTACGGTTCCTCACTCCTGCTTCTCTGCGGATGTCTGTTTACCATTTATACTTTTTTCTGCGGAATCAACTACGGACATACTTCATTTGCAGAAAAATATCACCTGGAATCCGGTCAGTATACTCAGGCTGAACTGGCCTCTTTATGCAACGAACTGACTGATCAGTTAAATGCACTTTCTGACTCTTTAGACCGGGATTCTGACGGTCTTGCTGATATGGGTAAGGATCTGCAGGATCGTGCACGGGCTGCTATGTTCTCCCTCGGTGCTACCTACCCTGAACTTTCCGGATACTATCCACAGCCAAAAGGTCTTTTATTTCCGGCTTTTCTCTCGGTACAGAATCTTTCCGGGATCTATTCACCATTTACCATTGAGGCAAACTATAACTCCGCAATGGTTTCCTACAATCTTCCATTTACCATCTGTCACGAGCTTTCGCATCTGCGTGGATTTATGCAGGAGGAAGAAGCAAATTTTATCGGTTTTCTCGCCTGTGTAAATGCCGACGATACCGCCTTCAACTACAGCGGCTATCTTCTTGGCTGGATCTACGCAACCAACGAACTTTACGAAGCCGACTACGACACCTTTGAGGAAATCTACAACAGGCTTTCTGACAATGTAAAGGCAGATCTTTCGGCTAACAGCAGCTTCTGGAAGCGATATGACAGCAAGGTCGCCGAAGTATCTGGTCAGATCAATGACCACTATCTGAAAGCAAATGGCCAAAGTAACGGGATAAAAAGTTATGACCGGATGGTTGATCTGATGATCACCTGGTTCCGGTCAAAATAATTCTTTCTTATAAAGTTTACTCTTTCTCTCCAGCCCGAAACAGCATCTCTTTCAATACGTTTGCCGCCATGCTGTGAGGGCTGCTCTTATCTTCCACAAAACAGATTTCTCTTACCGGTGGTTCTTCCAATAGTGGAACCTGAATGACAATGCCCTGCTCGATCACTTCCTGTGCAAGCGGTTCCGGAATAAACCCGATTCCCAGATTCTGTCTTACCATCGGCAAAATCTGATCGATGGTTGCTGCTTCGGTATCTGCCGTCATTGCAATTCCATGCTCCAGAAAAAATCTGGTATAAAAATCATAAGTTGACGTGTTTTTCCCAAGGCAGATAAATGGATACTCCACCAGCTTTTTCAAACTTACCGGTTCTTTAAACATATCTTTGTACGCCGCATTCGCAACCAGAATTTCTTTAAATGAAAGAAGCGGAATTGCCTTTAAAGGCTTTTTCACCTCTGCCGGTGTAGATGCTACCGCAAAATCTGAAAGTCCGTTCCGAACCGTCTGTATCGCCTGTGGTGCTGTATAACTCGAAATGCGAAGTCTGATTTTAGGATACTTTCTTCTAAACTCTCCCAGCACCGGAAGCAGAAGCAAATGCAATGCAATCTCACTTACCCCGATCGTTACGGTTCCCTGTTCCAGCTTCTTTTCATTTTCAAGCTCTAGCTCTGCTGCATGCAGATGATCGTACGCAATTGCAACATGTGAATAAAGCCGTTCTCCCTCCGGTGTAAGCTCTGCTCCCCGGTTAGACCGGATAAATAATCTGCATCCAAGCTGACTTTCCAGATTGTGGATTGCCCTCGTTACATTCGGCTGATTACTCATCAGGATTGTCGCCGCCTGTGAGAAACTTTTATACTTTGCCGCATAATAAAAAATACGGTAATAATCATAGGTAACTTCCATCTTCCTGCTCCTTGTTCCGTATATCTCCGGCATATCCAGTGCCGCCTTTAACTGAACGGAATCGTAACCGGTGTACAGTCAAATTTTTCAAAATAACTGTCGGCCAGATGTTCCTCTTCGCCTTCGATCAGAAGATGCATCTTCTCTCCCATTCTTATCGTCATCAGTCCCACGATCGATTTGGCATCGATCTCGAAACGTCCTGTCACATCCTTTACCGTAATATCTGCATTCATCTTCTGGCAAACATTACAAAAAGTCATCAATTGTCCTGTAGTCATAAAACGTATATTCTTCTGTACCATAATAGGTTAACCCTCCGCAAGTCTTTTTTTCCTGATGTCTAGTTTACACAATATCGTACAATTTGAGAAATATCTCTTTGAAATGTCTGATATGTCATTTGAACATATCAGTCGTTTCTTTATTTTACATACTACATAGCAGTTTGTCAACACTATCGGTCATTTAAATTTTTATATTCTCGATACTCTGCCAGTGGCATATATGCCGGACGAATAATCTTATCCACATTGATCAGCTCTTCCAGACGATGTGCACTCCATCCAACGATTCGCGCTGCGGCAAAGATCGGCGTATAAAGCTGCTCCGGAATTCCAAGCATATGGTAAACCAGTCCGCTGTAAAAATCGACATTTGCATTTACCCCTTTATACATCTTTCTTTTTTCGGCAATGATTTCCGGTGCCATATGTTCCACTTTCTCATAAAGTGCGTATTCTTTATCGTATCCTTTTTCATGTGCAAGCTGAGCCACAAATTTCTTGAAAATCTCAGCACGTGGATCAGATACTGAATAAATCGCATGACCCATTCCATAGATCAGACCTTTTTTATCAAACCTCTCCCTTGCAAGCAGACCTTCCAGATATGCTCTTACCTCATCGTCATCTTCCCAGTCTTTGACCTCTTCTTTCATATCAGCAAACATCTGCGTCACTTTGATGTTCGCACCGCCGTGCTTCGGACCTTTTAACGATGCCATTGCAGCAGAAATTGTAGAATAGGTGTCTGTTCCGGACGAAGTGACAACGTGGGTAGTAAATGTAGAGTTATTTCCACCACCATGATCCATATGCAGCACAAGTGCCATATCCAGAATCCTTGCTTCCAGCTCCGTATACTGTCGGTCTTCACGAAGCATCATCAGAATATTTTCCGCGGTGGACTTCTGCGGATCCGGTGCATAGATGTACATATCCTGACCCTGACGATAATTGTATGCATGATATCCGTAGACCATCAGCATCGGAAATTCACTGATCAGGTTCAGACACTGTCTGAGAACATTCGGGATTGAAGTATCATCAGCTTTTTCATCGTAAGAATACAGATTCAGAATCGCCCTTGAAATATTGTTCATCATATCATGGCTCGGTGCCTTCATAATAACATCGCGCACAAAATTCGGCGGAAGAGTCCTTCTCTCCGTCAGTGTCTCATGAAACCCATCCAGCTGTACAACCGTCGGAAGTTCACCAAAAAGAAGCAGATATGCAATTTCTTCATATCCAAAATGATCCGCATCCAGGAATCCACGAACCAGATCCTTGATGTTATAGCCTCGATAATACAAATTACCGGCACACGGAACTTCTTCGCCATTTACAATCTTTTTGGCACATACATCGGAAATGTTGGTAAGTCCCGCAAGGACTCCTTTTCCGTTTACATCACGGAGACCTCTTTTTACATCATGCTTTACAAAAAGTTCTTTGTCGATCCCGGTATTCGCTTCACATAATCCGGCAAGTTCCTTGATTTTCGGCGAAATATCAAACAGAATGCTATCCAGATCTTTCGCACTGTTCACTGAATTTGTCATACACCTACTCCTTTCTGTTAAAGACTCTGCAAATACTGCAGAAAGTATGAATGAAGGACGGAAACACGCACTTTTAGCATCGTCCCCCGTCCCTTCTTCTTATTTGTAAACTACTTACTACTTGTTGGAAAATATGGTCTCAATGAATCTGCCACACTGCTGATCGGCATTGTCTGAAGCCATACATGTCCCGGTCCTGTAATAACCGTATTAAATAATCCTTCTCCGCCAAAGACAATATTCTTAAGTCCCGGCACAGTCTGGATATCCATCTGGCATGTTACACTCATCGCTGCCAGATAACCGGAATCAATCACGATCTGCTGACCAGGTTGTAATTCGTATTCTACCACATGTCCATCGAATTCTGCAAATACAATTCCATTTCCGGATACCTTCTGCAAGATAAATCCTTCTCCTCCAAATAGTCCTGAAGCCACTTTCTTGTGAAAATGAACAGATATATTTACTCCAGGTTCGCCAGCAAGGAATGCTTTTTTCTGAAAAATATATTCTTGCCCCGGTCCGATTTCAAATGCCTTGATCGAACCCGGAAAGCTGGATGCAAATGCGATCAGTCCATTTCCTCCCTGTGCGGTATAGATATTCTGGAACATCGCTTCTCCAGAGAACATTCTTCCAAATGCTTTTCCAAATCCTCCATTTGTCGAAGTCTCCATCTTCATATTCGGAGACATCCATGCCATGGATCCCCGCTCTGTGATCATCCGCTCGCCAGCTTCCAGATGGCAGATCACTACCGGAAGGGTATCACCCTTGATTTCATACTTCATGCTCCATTTCCTCCTTTATAATATTAGTCAGTCTGGCAAATTCTTCCAGATCCAGTGCTTCTCCCCGGACACTGCTTCCTTTTCCGAGTTTCTCTATCGCAGCAGTAATGACTTCCTTCGAAAGATTCAGCTCTCCTGAATTCTTAAGGCCATTTGCCAAAGTCTTCCTCCTCTGATTAAAGGATGCCCGTATAAGGCGGAACATCAGCTTTTCATCCATAACCTCTACCGGAGGCTTCTGATGTCTTGTCAGGCGGATTACTGCTGAGCCGACTGCCGGACGCGGCATGAAACAGTTCGGGGGTACATTTGCAACAATATACGGCTCTGCATAATACTGTACAGCAAGTGAAAGTGCACCATAATCCTTTGTTCCCGGTCCTACCTGCATACGGTCAGCCACTTCTTTCTGTACCATAACCGTAATACTCTCAAGCGGCACATGGCTTTCAAATAAGCCCATGATTATCGGTGTCGTTATATAATATGGAAGATTCGCAACCACCTTGATCGGCCGTCCTCCGTTCTTCTCCTTTGCAAGTGCTGCAATATCCACCTTCAGGATATCTTCATTGATGATCGATACGTTGTCATATTCTTTCAGCGTGTCTTCAAGAATTGGAATCAGTGCACGGTCTATCTCAACTGCAGTTACTTCTCTTGCCGCACAGGCAAGGTACTGTGTCATCGTCCCGATTCCAGGGCCGATCTCCAACACGTAATCATCCTTTGTGATCTCGGCTGCACGAATGATCTTATCCAGCACATGCTCATCGATCAGAAAGTTCTGTCCAAATTTTTTCTGAAAATTAAAATTATATTTTTGCAGAATCTCAATGGTATTCTGCGGATTTCCAAGTGTAGGTGTTTTCATCTGTTATTCTCCTGATTATTCATTGCCTGCGTCTTAGATGCCGTACAGATCTCTCGCATTTTTCTCTGTCACAGCGATCACTTCTTCCGGACTCATCTCTTTTAACTCTGCAATTTTCTCAGCTACATACTGGATATAAGAAGACTGATTCCGTTTGCCACGGTACGGCTCCGGTGCCATATACGGGCAGTCTGTCTCCAGCACGATCTTCTCGATCGGGATCGCAGCTGCGACATCTTTTAATTTCTTTGCATTCTTAAATGTGACGACTCCACCGATTCCAATATAGAATCCCATCTTCACATATTCTTCAGCCATTTCACGTGAATAGGAATAGCAGTGAATAACTCCGCCAAGCCCCTGTGCATAATTTTTCATGATATACATGGTATCTGCGGCAGCTTCCCTGCTGTGGATAATTACTGGTTTCTTTACTTCTCCCGCGAGCTCCAGCTGGCGGATAAACCACTTCTGCTGTACCTCATGCGGTTCATTATCCCAATAATAATCCAGACCGATCTCTCCGACTGCAACCACTTTTTTGTTACAGCAGAGTTCTTTCATGTGCTGGATCTTATCTTCGTTAAGTTCTCCAACCTCATCCGGATGCACACCGATTGCAGCATAAACATGTGGATACTTTCCGGCAAGTGCCAAAACCTTCTCACAGGATTCATAAGTCGCACTTACATCCACGATTGTTCCAACTCCAAGATCCGGCATAGATTTTAAAAGCTCATCCCGGTCCCCGTCAAACTGTTCATCATCATAATGTGCATGTGTATCAAATATCATTTCCTTCGTCTCGCTTTCTTTTTACTGACTGCTCTCAGATGTTCTAAGTATACCACACATTCTTAGCCGCTGAATAGTCACTTTTTTTACTTGCTTATCCGGTTTCTTCTATGTATACTATAGATAGTGCAAATAGATCACATCTGCAAATGTATGGGGAATATATTTCTGAAGATTCTGATCAGATATTATAGGAGGATTTTAAAATGAAAGTATTTGACACTGTAAACAATGTCGAGCTGGAAGCCGACACAAAGAAACTTGTAGACATTATGGTAGACGGACGCCAGGTTGATGTATACCTGAAAGAAAAGAAGTCTGATGAAGACGGATACATGAGCTGGGATGTAGAGCACTGGTCAGCAATCGACAAAAAGCGTTTCATCCGCTGCTACTCTCTGGAAGGTCGTGTCCTCAGCGAGTCTACTGGTCACAACATCTATGACCTTTACAATGAATTCAAACCGGAAGATGCTTTAAAGGTAGAGCTCAGCTAATCTCTGCTGTATTCTACATAAGACGGTAATGAAATTCCGGACGGGCAGAACTTTCTGTCCGTCTTTTATTGTACAAAAATATACTCTGATTCTGCACAATGTCTTTTCTGAGATACTTTTTCATTTCCTCTTGTCAAATCCGGCATACCGCGCTATAATTCTATTTGTACAAGTTTATATGTACCAGGGAGCTGGAGATTGCCGGCTGAGAGGGGATTTATTTATCCCGACCTGTAACCTGATTTGGATAATGCCAACGGAGGGAATGTATACCATGTATTTGATAGAGATGCCTCCGCATCTTTTATTTTTTACATGACATATCAGGAACACGAAGATGATGTGTTCAGTGATTACGGACAGCAGGAACTCCACTCAGGTGTGGGGTTCCTTTTTTGTGTATACAATGAGACAGGAAGTTCATTTTGAAAGGAGAACTCTACTATGAAACAAAATAATACAACAAAGAAACTCGCACTTGCCGGTGTTCTCACCGCGCTTGCAATCGTCGGAAGCTTTATCAGTGTACCGGTTGCCGGAAGCAAATGTGCTCCGGTACAGCATATGGTCAACATTCTTGCCGCCGTAACACTTGGTCCTGCATGGGGCGTTGGCATTGCATTCTGTGCAAGTTTACTCCGCAATCTGCTCGGCCTCGGAAGCCTTATGGCTTTCCCTGGAAGCATGGTCGGTGCTTTATGCTGTGGTCTTGTCTACAAAAAATTCCACATCTTAAGTCTTACCTGCCTTGCCGAAGCGATCGGAACCGGATTCCTTGGCGCACTTGCCGCTTATCCGGTTGCTTTGTATCTGATGGGAATTGCGCCGGCAGGACTTTTCGTTTATGTCGTTCCATTCCTTATTTCCACTGTCGCAGGAAGCATCCTTGCTTTCATCCTGATCACAGTTCTGGAAAAAGGCGGCGTTATGTCACAGATCAAAGAAGCATAATCATCATTCATTCTTACAGCACTCTGCTGTAAATGAAACCGCGTTACACCGGGGACACCACCTTGTATCGCGTAATAAAAGGCAGAGATTTTCAAATAAAATCCTGTTCATTGCCGGAAATTTTCCGACAAAGGCGTTAGCAATTCTATCATTCCGAACTGGAAGTGTACCTATCAGGCTGTGTCTGGTTTTTTTCGTGTACGCTGTCCGTGTTTTGCTGACGCCAGATTTTTGTGATACTCACATACAAATGATGTTGGGGCAAAAGGTATTTTGACCCCTTTGATACCAGATTGCTACGTGCTTTTGACCCTGGTATCAGACAAATAAGAAACGGAGGCAAAACAACATGAGAAATTACACAACCCAGATGGACGCTGCCAGAAAAGGAATTCTGACTCCGGAAATCGAAACTGTAGCCAAAAAAGAACATATGCCGGTTGAAAAACTGATGCAGCTTGTCGCAGAAGGAAAAGTTGCCATCTGTGCAAATAAAAAACATACCTGCCTTGATCCGGAAGGTGTCGGAAGCATGCTTCGTACCAAGATCAATGTTAACTTAGGTGTTTCCCGCGACTGCAAAGACTACGATATCGAAATGCAGAAAGTTATGAGTGCCGTTAATCTCGGCGCAGAAGCAATCATGGATCTTTCCAGCCATGGTAATACCCAGCCATTCCGCCAGAAGCTGACTCACGAATGCCCGGCTATGATCGGAACCGTACCGGTTTATGACAGTGTTATTCATTATCAGAGAGACCTGGCAACTCTTACTGCACAGGATTTTATTGATGTTGTCCGTCTTCATGCTGAGGATGGCGTGGACTTCGTCACACTTCACTGTGGAATCACAAGAAAAACCATCGAACAGATCAAAAAACATAAACGTAAAATGAATATCGTAAGCCGTGGAGGAAGTCTTGTCTTTGCATGGATGTGCATGACCGGAGAAGAAAACCCATTCTATGAACATTACGATGAAATCCTCGACATCTGCGAAGAATACGACGTAACTATTTCTCTTGGTGATGCCTGCCGTCCGGGATGTCTTGCTGATGCAACAGATGTATGCCAGATTGAAGAACTTGTCCGCCTCGGAGAACTGACCAAGCGCGCATGGGATCATAATGTACAGGTTATGGTCGAAGGACCTGGACATGTACCGCTGGATCAGGTTGCTGCCAACATGAAAGTGCAACAGAGCATCTGCATGGGCGCACCGTTCTATGTACTCGGACCTCTGGTAACAGATATCGCTCCTGGATATGACCACATCACTGCAGCCATCGGTGGAGCTGTTGCCGCTATGAGCGGAGCTGCTTTCCTTTGCTACGTTACACCGGCAGAACACCTTGCTCTTCCAAACGTAGAAGATACCAAACAGGGAATCATTGCTTCTAAAATTGCTGCTCACGCTGCCGATATTGCAAAAGGTATCCCGCATGCACGTGATATCGATGACAAGATGGCTGATGCACGCCGTGTTCTTGACTGGGATGCACAGTACGCCTGCGCTCTCGATCCTGAAACAGCAAAGGCAATCCGTGATAGTCGTAAACCAGAAGATGACCACAGCGATACCTGCAGTATGTGCGGAAAATTCTGTGCTGTAAGAAGTATGAACAAAGCACTTGCCGGAGAATATATTGATATTCTGTAAACTTAAAGATTACTTGCAAAAGAAGAGAATCGGAAATTATCCGGTTCTTTTCTTTTTCACTAATTTTCGCTCTATTTGTTCTATAAAATATAGCACTTTGCCAGTGGTAAATTTTCGAGTTTGATGTATAATTATTACACAGCAAAAAGGATGCAACGGGAGGGAAAGGTTTATGAAAAATAAAATAATGTGGAAAGATGTTACTCTTATTGTACTTGCTATTCTCCTTATTTTTTCTATGTGCAGAATACATACACTCAAACAGTCGAACAAAAAACTGTACTCACAAAATCTGGAGCTGAATCACCAGCTTGCCACACTGAAAGAAAAGAATACAGGTTTAGAATCAAAGCTGAACAGCGAAGAAAGTATCACAGATGAAAAAAAATCAGACAATTCTCAACATTAAAAATTGAGGAGAAGTTTCCAGATCCTGGATTCTTCTCCTCGTTTTTATTTATCCAATCATTTAATTAACAGATCTCTGCTCCTGCCGGCATCTTCTTCTCCGGTGTCATCAGCGCAAGATTACCATCTGCATCTTCTGCGCAGAGCAGCATACCTTCTGAAAGCACTCCGGCGAGTTTTGCAGGTTTCAGGTTCACAAGAACCATAACCTTCTTACCTACCATTTCTTCCGGTGTATAGTGTGCTTTGATTCCGGAAACGATCTGTTTTACCTGGCTTCCGATCTTAACCTGGGAGCAGAGAAGCTTTTTCGATTTTTTCACTGCTTCGCAGGAAATGATCTCTCCTACCTGGAACTGCATCTTTTCAAAATCTTCAAAAGTGATCTCCGGTTTTGCTTCGATGTCGATTCCTTCTTCTTCCTCTTCCTTTTCTTTTTCAACCTTTGGATGAAGCTCTTCTACTTTTTTCATGACTTCTTCCAGGTCGAGTCTCTGGAACAGGATTTCCGGTTTTTCTACCACATGTCCGCCACCAAGCTGTGCCAGGATCTTTTCAGCTGTTTCCGGCATGAAAGATTCAAGCAGTTTCGCACCTTCGGAAATGCTTTGGATCAGATTCCACAGAACTGTTTCCAGACGATCCTTCTTGTCTTCTTCTTTTGCCAGTGCCCACGGCATGGTCTCATCGATATATTTGTTGCAGCGTTTGAACAGATTGAAGATTTCTGTGATTGCATCTGCCACACGCAGCTCCTTCATTTTTGCTTCTACTGCCTTTGGTGTATTTTCTGTCACAGCTTTCAGATCTGCATCTACTTCTTCTGTCACACCTTTATCAGTAACTGTACCGCCAAAATATTTGTTTGTCATAGAAATGGTACGATTTACAAGGTTTCCAAGTGTATTGGCAAGATCGGAATTCAGTCTTTCTACCATCAGCTCCCAGGAGATTACGCCATCATTTTCAAACGGCATCTCATGCAGAACAAAGTAACGAACCGCATCTACGCCAAAGAAATCTACGAGTTCATCTGCATAGAGTACATTTCCTTTTGATTTACTCATCTTTCCATCGCCCTGAAGAAGCCACGGATGTCCAAATACCTGCTTCGGAAGCGGAAGTCCAAGTGCCATCAGGAAGATCGGCCAGTAAATCGTATGGAAACGGATGATATCTTTTCCGATCAGATGAAGGTCTGCCGGCCAGTTCTTATTGAACATTTCATCGCTTTCACCATCACAGTGATATCCGATACCAGTGATATAGTTGGTAAGTGCATCAAGCCATACATAAACAACATGCTTCGGATCAAAGTCTACCGGAATTCCCCATTTAAAAGAAGTTCTGGATACACAAAGATCCTGAAGTCCCGGAAGAAGGAAGTTGTTCATCATCTCATTCTTACGTGCTACCGGCTGGATAAATTCCGGATGTGTATTGATATATTCAATCAGTCTGTCTGCATATTTGCTCATCTTGAAGAAGTATGCTTCTTCTTTTGCAGGCTGTACCGGACGTCCGCAGTCCGGACATTTTCCATCTACAAGCTGAGATTCTGTGAAGAAGGATTCACATGGAGTACAGTACATTCCTTCGTAGTGTCCTTTGTAAATATCTCCCTGGTCATACAGTTTCTTGAATATCTTCTGCACTTCTTTCTCATGATAATCATCCGTTGTACGGATAAATTTGTCATAAGAAGTGTTCATCAGATCCCAGATTCTCTTAATCTCCCCGGATACGTTATCTACAAATTCCTTTGGTGTAACACCTGCTTCTTCTGCTTTTAATTCAATTTTCTGTCCATGCTCGTCAGTTCCTGTCTGGAAAAATACATCATATCCCTGACTTCTCTTATAACGTGCAATTGCGTCTGCCAGCACGATCTCGTATGTGTTACCGATATGTGGCTTGCCTGATGTATAGGCAATTGCAGTTGTAATATAATATTTTGGTTTGTCTGCCATGATTCTTTATCTCCTTTTTCTATAAATAAAAATAGTGCACATCTCCGGCACGTAGTGCCTTTTATTTAACATAGACTTCCTGCTAAATAAGAAAGAATGTGCCTCGGCACATTCTCGCGCCGAGCGCGGTCGCTTGCGACATCCTTCATCTTCGTGCGAGTGCGCATCTCCGGCACGCAGTGCCTTTTATTTCATAGGAAGTTCCTTTGGAATTTCCTATGAAATAAAAAACCGCCTTCTATAAAATATAGAAGACGGGATTATTGCCGTGTTACCACTTCTCTTCATCCTTCCCTCACAAGAAGAATCTCACCGGGTACAGTCTGCTGTTTTTGGCAGTCCATATCTGCACTCGCCGCTGTAACGGGCGGAACCCATCGCATGCTTGCACAGGAAACTGATTCGTTGCTTCCTTATGTTCACCTGCGCTGCTCAGAAGCCATCTTCAGTCTTTCTCCAGCCATCCCTCTCAGCCTCTGCGGGACTTCTCTGTAAACATTCAAAAGACCTACTCTCTTCGTCATCGCTTTTTCCATATCAAAAAAATCGTATCACAGATATCAGAAACTTGTCAAGGCGTATTTGACACCAGATAGTCTTTTTCCTTCAATACCTGCTCGATCAGATCCAGTGTCTCTTCCGAATCCGCTTCAACTGTGTGATAATGATAGTTGGAAGTGATATTCTTAAGCGGACTGGACTTTCCACTATGGATCCCTTCCATGAATTCTTTGACATTTCTCCGCGATGCCACATCAAGAGGTGCTTCCATATGTCCATAAATCCGGTGATTGATCATTACATTTACCACCTTGCCTCCCAGATCCACGATCGAACAAAGCTCATCCTCCATCTGTTCATCCGTATGACTGACTTTGAACACTCTCGTTACCGTATGCGGTGCATTCAGAATATATCCCCGGTTGGTTGAAATGATATCATATCCGGCTGCACGGATCAGCGCAATGTCCTGTACAATGACCTGACGGCTTACATCATATACCTTCGCCAGTTCTTTCCCGGGTACCGGAACCTCACTGCTCTTTATTTTGCTGACAATCTCTTCTCTTCGTCTGGAACCTGTCATCCCGATATAACTCTCCTTTTTCTGCAATTCTGCTCTGTGCCTGACGTATTACAGACTTTCCTCTTCTGTCTGCCAAATCCTGTCTTCACTCTTACTGAATCCAGACCGGCTTAAATAGCATGCAGATTCTTCAGCGAAATGTCAAGGACAGGAGCTGAATGGGTAAGTGCCCCACTTGATATATAGTCTACTCCAAGAGACGTCAGACGGTCAATATTTTCTTTTGTTACATTTCCGGAACATTCTGTCTCTGCACGTCCGTCAATAATCCTGATTGCCTCCTTCATATCCTCCGGCGACATATTATCCAGCATAATAATATCTGCTCCCGCATCAACAGCCTCACGCACCATATCCAGATTCTCAACTTCTACCTCAATTTTGCGGACAAACGGTGCGTATTCCTTTGCCATTTCCACCGCCTTTGCCACACTTCCTGCCGCTCCGATATGATTGTCTTTTAAAAGAACTCCGTCGGAAAGATTATATCTATGATTATATCCTCCACCGACACGGACCGCATATTTTTCAAAAATACGCATATTCGGCGTTGTCTTTCTGGTGTCCAGAAGCTTCGTCTTCGTTCCTTCCAGAAGCATTGCAACCGAATGTGTATAAGTCGCAATTCCACTCATTCTCTGCAGATAATTCAGTGCCACCCGTTCCCCTGAGAGCAGCGCACGGATATCGCCTGTAATAATCCCCATCAATTCTCCTTTTTTCACTTCGTCACCGTCTTTACAATAGAAATCTGTCTTCACATTTTCATCCAGAATTTCGAATACTCTGTGAAATACATCCAGCCCGGCAACTACTCCATCCTGTTTGCAGATCAGCTGCACCTCTCCGGTCACCGCTTCTTTCATCACCGCATTGGTGGTCACGTCCTCACTGGAAATATCCTCCTGCAGTGCTTCTTTTATCAGATGGTCTACATTCAATGTCATCGTAATCTTATTCATTTCTTTTTTCCTCATTCTAAACAGATTTTTTCTTTTATATTGCCTCTTTACAGAACAGCACAGGATTTACTGCATTTTCCACTCCGGAAATCTTATGTGCCGCACGTTTTGCAAACACCAGGCTCTCAAGCAGAGAATTACTTGCCAGACGGTTCGCCCCATGGACGCCATTGCAGCTGGTCTCTCCAACCGCATACAGATGCTCCATCGAAGTTCTGCTGTCGCTGTCTACCCAGATGCCTCCCATGAAATAGTGTTGTGCAGGAACAACCGGGATCCACTCTTTTGTCACGTCATAGCCTTCTTCCCGGCACCGCTCACAGATATTTGGGAAATGCTCCAGGATCGTATTCCTATCAATATTTTCCATGGAAAGCCATACATGATCCGTTCCGTCTTTTTCCATTTGTTCCCGGATTGCTTTTGTCACCACATCTCTCGGAAGAAGCTCATTTACAAAACGTTCTCCGTCTTTATTATAAAGAACTGCGCCTTCTCCACGGACAGATTCTGAAATCAGAAATCTTCGCCCCGGTTTTGAAGAATACAAAGTTGTCGGGTGGATCTGGACATAATCCAGATGCTCCAGACGGATTCCATGCTTCCTGGAAATATCAAGCGCATCTCCTGTCAGATGTGGAAAGTTTGTAGAATGCTGGTATCTTCCTCCGATTCCACCGCTTGCAAAAATCGTATCCTGTGCATAGATCTTCATCTCTTCGCCGTCTGCCGTCTTCGCTAAAATACCTGCACATTTTCCATTTTTAACAATTATGTCTGTCATAGTTGTATATTCGTGTATTTGTACATTTTTTCGTTTCTTTACATACATGAGCAGTTTACTCGTAATCTCTTTCCCTGTAATATCTTCATGGAAAAGAATCCTTGGTCTGGAATGCGCACCTTCTCTTGTAAATGCAAGATTTCCGTCTTTTTTAGCGAAATCCACACCATATTCAATCAGATCATGAATAATTTCCTGCGAACTGCGGATCATAATATCCACTGATTCTTTCCTGTTCTCGTAATGACCTGCGCGCATTGTATCTTCAAAATACCCCTCATAATCCTCATCATCCCGAAGTACACAGATTCCACCCTGTGCCAGAAATGAATCACTGCTTTCCAGATCTGACTTGGTAATCATAAGGATCTGTTTATCCTCCGGAAGATTCAGTGCTGAAAACGCTCCACCAACTCCCGTTCCAACGATCACTACATCTGTCTTAATCTCCAACTTTATCCCTCCAATTCCGGTTCTCTTAGCCGGTCACCTGTTGTTTCTTATTTTTGATTTTCCGGTTCTTTTATTTTGCAGCAAGCTCCAGCATTTTCTCTAACGGTTTTTTGAAATTTTCCCGAAGTTTTGCATCTACGTGAACCTCATTTTCACCAGTCTGCAAAACATGCAATACCTTCTCCAGCGTATTCTTTTTCATATTCGGACATACCGGTAGCTTGTCCGGATAATAGAATGTCTTCTCCGGGTTCTGTTCCTTCAGCTTGTAACCCACACCCTCTTCTGTACAGACAATAAATTCCTGACAATCACTTGCCGTTACATACTGGATGATTCCTGATGTGCTTCCCACGTAATCTGCCATCGCAAGAAGTTCTGCACGGCATTCTCCGTGTGCGACGATCTGTGCCCCCGGATGTCTCCTTTTCACTTCGGCTACATCCTCCGGTTCCATCCGTTCATGAGTCGGACAGAATCCATTGTTGTAAACAAAATTTTTTTCCGGTACATGATCGGCTACAAAATGTGCCAGATTCCGATCCGGAATAAAGAAAATATTCTTGTTCGGAAGTTCTTTTACGATCTTCACTGCATTTGCAGATGTCACACAGACATCCGAGTATTCTTTCAGTGCTGCCGTTGAATTGATATAGCAGACAACAGCAAGATCATCATACTCTTTCCGCATCTTCCGGATCGTCTCCACATCTGCCATATGTGCCATCGGACAGTCTGCTGTCATATCCGGCATCAGAACCGTTTTCTCCGGATTCAGGATCTTCGCACTCTCCCCCATAAAAGAAACGCCACAAAATACGATTGTCTTTTCTTGGAGCTTCGTTGCTACCTTGCTCAGGTAAAAAGAATCCCCTATATAATCTGCTATTTCCTGCACCTCCGGCCGCACATAATAATGTGCCAGAATGACAGCATTCTTCTCTTTTTTAAGCTTCTGTATCTCTTCCACCGTTGTCATAACGTGATCCTCCCTTACTGACTCTTTTCTCATCTCTGATCTTTTTTCAGCATAGTGCACATTATAGCACCACACTTTACATCTGACAAGACACTTGTTTTATTTCTGTAAAGTTTCGTTTGAGATACATATTTCCAGAATCAAAATCATATACATAGAAACAACATCATTTCTTCTGGAGTTTTATGTTTCATTTAATTCTTAAACACCGGAAAAAAATTTTTCTGATCCTTCCCTGTTGTCTGCTGGTCATTCTGATTTCTTTTCTGTCTGGCAATGCATTTTGGAGCTCCCTGCATGCAGAATCCTCCGACCGGCAATTCCGTACTTTCACACGTAGTCTCTTCCAGACAGAAGTATCCGCAAATACCATCAGCCTTCACTATACCTTGCGTTCTCCTTCTGACTATGGCATCGCGGACATCCCGGCTACATACGGCAGTCTTTCTTCTGATCCCGTTGCTGCAAAGGCTTCTGTCAGAAATGTTCTCTCTTCTCTGCAGGAATTTGATCCCGACACTCTTTCTTCGGAAAATGCACTAACCTTTAAAATCCTGGATACCTATCTTAAAAATGCATCCACAGGGACAGATTATCTGCTTTATCAGGAGCCTCTGGGCCCCGTATCCGGTATCCATACGCAGCTGCCTGTTCTGCTCTCGGAATACAGCTTTTACGACACACAGGATGTAGAAACCTATCTGGCTCTCTTAAAAGAAACGCCTTCCTATTTTGATTCTGTCATCCGGTTTGAGCAGAAAAAAGCTGCTTCCGGTCTTTTTATGCCGGATTACCAGGCTGATTCTGTTCTGGACACCTGCCAGTCTTTTATCGATATGGGTAAAGAGAATTATCTGGTCAGTACATTTAACGAACGAATCGCGTCACTGGATCTTTTACCTGAAAACAAAAAAGATTCTTTTCAGAAAGAAAATATGAAACTTGTAACAGAAGAGATTTATCCCGCTTATCAAAATCTGATCACCGCTATCAAATCGCTGAAAGGAAAAGGAATGAATGAACAGGGACTTAGCCATTTCCCTTATGGAAAAAAATACTATGAATATCTGGTGCGTCAGACTACCGGCTGCAATGAGTCCATTTCCCGTCTGCGACTGATGACCAGGGCACAGATACTAGAAGATCTAAGTGCCATGCAGAAGGTTCTCTTCCCTGCTGACGCAGCACTTACCCAGGCATCTGTTTTGGAGCAGACATCTCCTGATTCCATGCTGGACGATCTCAGGTCCAAAATCACAGATACATTCCCGGAAATTCCTGATGTTGATTTCCAGGTCAAATATGTTCCAGAATCCATGCAGGATTATCTAAGTCCAGCTTTCTATATGATCCCTGCCATTGACAATTTAACGGAAAATGTCATCTACATTAACAACGGGCAGACCGCCTCAGGGCTGAATCTCTACACAACCCTTGCTCACGAAGGCTATCCCGGACATCTGTACCAGACCGTCTATTTTTCTGCTTCTGAGCCGGATCCTATTCGGAGCATTCTTGATTTTGGCGGATACGTTGAGGGCTGGGCCACCTATGCGGAAATGATGTCCTACTACCTTGCACCTCTCCCTAAGACTGAAGCATCCCTTCTCCAGAAAAACAGTTCTGTCATTCTTGGACTTTATGCGCTTGCAGACATGGGAATTCATTATGACGGCTGGTCTGTAACTGATACAGTCCGCTTTTTCAGCGATTACGGGATCAATGATCCAAATGCAGTACAGAGTGTCTACAAACTGATCATTGGAAGTCCTGCCAATTATCTGAAATACTATATTGGATACCTGAAATTTTATGAATTGAAAAAGGAGATGGCAGATGCCCTGGGAAATCAATTCTCCCAGAAAGAATTTCACAGGGCGGTACTGGATGTGGGACCGGCGCCATTTGAGATCGTATATGATGAGGTGGAAAAAAATTTATTAAATTGATCCTATTTCACACAAAATAAAACTATCCTGTGAGAATCCGAAACATTCCCACAGGATAGTCCATCAAACACATTTTATATAATTTACACTTGAATCTACAGATCCAGTTTCAGATCATTTTCTTTGATCCAGCCACATTTTCTCATCGGAATCGCAATCGCCCAGGAAAACACTGCCGGAAGAATAAAACAGATCAGCACCAGTCCTGCCCAGTCCATTCCGGTGATCGCAGCTTTGGTTCCTTCTGCAATATCATTTACCCAGCCAGTGTACACACCAATCTGTCCGACCAGTCCGCAGGTTCCCATTCCGGATGCCACTGCCGCACCGTTCATCTTCAAATGGAAGATACAGGTTGCGACCGGACCGGTAATTGCGGATGCCAGTGTCGGCGGAAGCCAGATTCTCGGATTTCTCACAATGTTTCCCATCTGGAGCATCGAGGTTCCTATTCCCTGTGCAAAAAGACCACCCCATTTATTTTCCTTAAAACTCATAACCGCAAAACCAACCATCTGTGCACAGCAGCCGGCTACAGCAGCACCTCCTGCAAGCCCGGTAAGTGAAAGTGCCGCACAGATCGCTGCACTGCTGATTGGAAGTGTCAGCGCAATACCAACAATCACAGATACGATAATTCCCATGAAAAATGGCTGTAATTCAGTCGCCCACATGATCGCAGTTCCTACGGTACTTGCCGCTGCTCCGATCGCCGGTGCACATCCCAGTGAAAGCAGAACCCCCACACAGATCGTCACAAATGGTGTCACAATAATATCTATTTTTGTTTCTTTTGAAACCAGTTTTCCAAATTCTGCTGCAAAAATCGTAACGACCAAAACCGCAAGAGGTCCTCCGGCACCCCCAAGTTCATTCGCTGCCATTCCGACTGCCGCCAGTGAAAACAACACAAGTGGCGGACATTGAAGTGCTACTCCGATCGAGATTGCCATCGCAGCTCCGGTTGCTCCTTTCGCATAACCGCCTACTGTTACAAGGATTCCTATACCAAGCTGTTCTCCGAGTGTGCTGATGATCGTACCGATCAGAAGCGATGCAAACAGTCCCTGCGCCATTGCACCAAGCGCATCGATTCCGTATCGCTTCGCTGAAAAGATAATATTTTTCTTTCTTAGAAACTCTTTCATAACTTTCTCCTGCTCCTGTCATTTTTTTAGTGTATAATCTACTGTCTTGTCACATGTGATTACTGTGCAATATTATCCACTGTTTTGCAGAATCCGTCAAGAAGATTTTATTTAAATCTCTTATCTTCGCAAAAGTATGATATAACTGATATGACTAAAAAGTAGGAGTGTACATTTTTTAACTGCACACTCCTGCTTTTTATTTCTTATTTTTATTCTTTATGAAAATATACATGATAAGCTTCCATATCTACTTTTGGAAGAGGGATCATCTTCATTCCATTCGCTTCAAACTGTAATTTTCCATCAACCATATGAATTTCTTCTACTGCCGGTGCTGTAAGGAATTCTTTTTCCTCTGAAAGTGCCGCAAGAATATATGGCCCATATGCAAGATTGACAAATGCCGCATCAGACTTGTTATCCAACACACGGAATTCCATCGGAAGTTCCAGTCGGATCACATCTCCGGCTTTCGGATCTGCATCAATTACCATATAACCATCATGAAGTGCTGTATCTGCAAGAACTTTTCCATTTACAGACACGTTAAAATCCTTCTGTCCCCATGCCGGAATATGGATTTTAAGAACTTTTTTCTGATCCTTTTGGCAACGTATTTCCATTACACCTTCTTCATCCACACTCTGAAGTTCGATCATCGTTTTTCCATTTTCGTCCGTCAGCACGGAATCTACAAAAAGGTTAATGTAAAGCGCATCTGCATCCTGCGCATAAATATTTTCCATATAGCGGAATCTGCTCTCCATACCGGTTCCATGACAGCAGGAATTCTCTGAAAGGAAGAATTCTTTTCTGCCACCCGGACCAAGTGGAAGAAAATAAGTCGTTCCACCATCACATTTATGACTACTTGATGTCAGGATATGATTTCTCAGCGTATTATCATAATAATCCATCAGATTGCCGCTTCGCGTATATTCAAATAACTGACTGGTCAGGCGCAGCATATTATAACTTGCACAGCTTTCAGCAACCTTATCCGTAAGATAAGAACACGTTGTATTTGCACGATGGAACATCTCAGTCTCACCAACCCCACCGATACAATATGTATGTCCGCCAGTCACGATATTCCAGAAATTCTTTCCGATTTCCCAATAAATCTCATCACCAGTTGCCCGATACAGATCCATTGCACCGATAATCTGCGGAATATGCTGGTTTGCATGCATATCCTCCAATGTATCGCATTCTTCTTCCATCGGATAGAATAACTTTTCATTTTCAAAAAGTTTTGCAGCCTTCAGATGATTTTCTTTTCCGGTCAGTTCATAGACTTTTACCATTGTTCCAAGCATACCACCAAACTCACCTGCAATATACATTGCCCACATTTTATCCAGTGTTTCTTTTGGCAGACGGGAAAGTCTGTCATATACCCAGTCTCCCATCAAGTCCAAGATCTCTTTTGCCGTCTCATTTCCAGCAAGTACATGACAATCATATAATCCAGACATAATCTTATCCAAAGTATAATACGGAGCCCAGATTTCCGGATACTTGGTATATACTTCCAGAAGATCGAACTGTTCCTCTGAGTATGCACTTAAAAATCCTCTGTGATATTTGCCGGTTGCCGCAAATGCATCCTGGCACTTTTTCAGCTCTGCTACCATGTAATTGACTTTATCTAAAAATTTTGGATTGCCGGTTGCTGCAAATGCAAGTGCAATACCTGACAGATAATGTCCTGTCGTGTGCCCTTTCAGTTTACAGCTTTCCTCATCCCAACCGGTCATCGGAGGTGCCCCTTTTGTATCCAGTCCGGTCGCTTTGCGGAAATTATAAAGCATCTGGTCATCGTCAATTCCAAGAAGATATTCTTCCATCAGCTTCTGGTATTTATAATAAAGAGTTCCTTCTTTCAACCGAACCTGTCCAAGTGGAAAATAACCCACTTTTTTCTCCGGTCCCTTTACTGGTACTATTTCCTTTTTATAATAGATCTCTGCAGATGCTTCCTTTTCTGTTCCATCGATCACACCTGCAACTGCAACCACTGTCTCTTCTTTTGCCGGCTCATATGTATTCCATTTCACCGGCATTGTCATGCGGCGTCCATCTTCTGTGTATACGATCACAACAGACGGAAGATGTGCTTCTTCACCGACCAGTGCATTAAGGACGACTTTACGTACTTCTTTTACGATATTTTCTTTTGCTTCCTGCAATACGGTCGCCACATATTCTCTTGACTCACTACATCCTTCATATGTTGCGGTAACCGTCAGTGTAACTTTACGGTTTCCCATGCCATGCAGCGGACGATGTACCTTGCCTGTATTGTCAATAAATCTTTCTTCCCCTGTCTCCCAGGTAAATTGAGCACCGTATTTTCCATTCTCCGGGAGTGTAAGATTGTCATCTACCGTGCTCAGATTCCCAATATAAATTGCATCCAAATCTTTTTTAATAATTTCTGCTGCGTTCATGTTTTGCTCCTTTTCGTATAAAAATTGGATTCGAACCATCTATAGACTATATTCTATGTTTCTCTCCATTCTTTGTCAAGATTTTGCACATTTTTTGTTAATTGTAGTCATTTTTATTGTGCGATATATACATTTTTCAAAAAAATCCGAATACAACATTCGATAATTTTTATATACAACTTTTATTTATACAAGTGCTGCCAGCCACACACTCGCTGCAAGCCCTGCAAATGTTCCAATAAGTGCTCCGGCAAGAGTATACCTGGTTTTTTTCACCTTTGCTGACATAAAATACACAGACATCGTATAGAAAATCGTTTCCGTACACGCCATCGAAATTGAAGCGATCATTCCGTTTCTCGAATCCGTTCCAAATTCCTTGTAGATATCAAGCAATAATCCCGTTGCGGCAGAGGACGAAAACATTTTCACAATCGTAAGCGGAACCAATGCCCCTGGAAATCCAATCTGCTCCGTCACATTTCCAATTATTTCCGATATAAATTCCAGAAAACCCGATGCACGCAAAATCCCCACTGCCACCATCAATCCGATCAACGTCGGCATCAGCCGCACGACCGTCCAAAATCCACGCTTTGCTCCCTGAATAAAAATATCATATACATTCACTCCTGCAAAAATTCCATATATAAGAATGGACAAAATCATAAAAGGGACTATAAAGTCAGATATGTATAAAAAAAGGCGCATAAAAACAGCTCCTGGCGAACCACTTTACTAAAAAGTATATTCGCCGGAGCTGTTATTCATTCCGTTTGCTTTATAAAGAAAACTTTTCTATTCCTCATCCGCATACTTCGCAAACCGCTTCTCATTCTGATGGATCACATAATAATACATCACGATCAGCAACGCACTTGCCAGGATCCATGCCGCCGGACTTGCCATGCATACTCCAAAGTAACTCTTCTGCCCTGCCGCGATCATGGCAACAACACCCCTGCCAACCAACTCAGCCACACCAGCCATCATCGGGAGCAGTCCATATCCCATTCCCTGGATTCCATTCCGGTAAACATTTACAACGGTAAGCGGAATAAAGAAAGTACCGACGCATTTCAGATAAATATCCACGGAATGCATAATTTCTGTCAGATCCCCAGACAAGAACAGATACGTCATATATTTCCCAACCGTCATAATGATCGCCGCAACTACGACTGAATAGATACTTCCCATGATCGTAATTGACTTAAATCCCTGACGGATCCTTTTGATCTTACCTGCTCCAATATTCTGTGCGCAATAGGTTGCCATCGTGGTTCCCATCGCAACATATGCCTGCGTCACGATCTGCTCGATCTTATTCGCTGCGGTAAATGCTGCTACCTGTGTGGAGCCAAGCAGATTCAGGGCAGTCTGTACCATCATGGTTCCAATCGCTGTGATCGAATATTGAAGAGCCATCGGGATTCCGACTGCAAGCTGGATCTTCAGCAGATGTCCGCTCGGACGCCAGTCCTCCTTATGTAAATGCAGGATTGGAACCGCCTTCACAATATATACCAGACACAGGATTCCCGAAATCCCCTGTGAAATCACGGTCGCCCATGCCGCACCGGCTGCGCCCATGTGAAACGCAATGATAAATACCATATCCAGCACAATGTTGAGCAACGCCGCAAGAATCAGGAAATATAGCGGAACCTTGCTGTTACCAAGTGCCCGCAAGACACTGGATAAAAAGTTATATAGCATCTGCGCCGCAATTCCACCACAGATTACCATAATATACGCATAGGCATCCTTGAAAATATCATCCGGTGTCTTCATAATCCCAAGAAGCGGTTTCATTGCCATCATTCCGAGCACAGTCATAATAAGAGACATAATAATCGCCAGAATCGCGGCATTTCCTACAGTCTTGCGCATTGCTTTCATATCACCCGCGCCAAATTTCTGTGCCGTAAGTACGGTAAATCCTGCCGTCATTCCCAGTATAAATCCATTGATCAGAAACATGATCGTTCCCGTACTTCCAACAGCCGCAAGTGCTTTGGTTCCCACGAACTTTCCTACGATAATCGTATCTGCCATACTGTAGAACTGCTGAAATACATTTCCAATGAAGATCGGCAGTGTGAAATTAAAAATAATTTTTCCCGGATTCCCGGTCGTCAAATCTTTCTGTAATGTTTTCATATATTCCCTCTGTTTATCTTATTAACATTTTACCTTTCGTCATTATAGAAAAATGTATCTTAAATTGCAATTGTCGTTTTCACGAAATTTCCCCTGTTTCACAAAGTATTTCCCGTTTATTTGACGGAATCTTTGACACCCCAGATTCTATCCTCTATAATAGTTTATATAGAAAAAAATTATCATTTTCAGGAGGCATTGATATGAAACCACTGCCCTTTATCATGCAATATGTCAGGCGATACAAATATCGCTATATTGCCGGAATCCTTACTCTTTTTGCTGTAGATGCGGCAAGTGTATTTATTCCAAAACTTACCGGTATCATTACCGATGGTCTTACCGCGCGCAGCATTACCTGGAGTTCCATTCGTACCTGTCTTCTTGGGATCTTTCTGATTGGTCTTCTGCTTGCAGTCGGCCGTTTTTTGTGGCGTTATTTTCTTTTTGGAACCGCACGTATTATCGAGCGCGAACTACGTAATGAAATGTTTTCCCATCTGGAAACTATGGATGTGGAATACTACAACAGCCACAAAACAGGTGATCTGATGACCCGGTTTACCAGTGACTTAAATGCGGTCCGCATGGCACTTGGCCCTGCTGTCATCTGCATCTTTGATTCCGTAGTCATGACGCTCCTGGTCGTCTGCCAGATGATGTATTATGTCAATATAAAACTGACCCTTCTGGCACTGATCCCGATGGTCATCATCTGCCTCGGCTATATGCATTACGGAAAGGTACTGGATGACCTCTACACCGAACGTCAGGACAGTGTTTCCAATCTTGCCGACTTTGTACAGGAAAGCTTCTCCGGGATCCGTGTGATCAAGGCCTTTGTTCGCAAGCAGGCAGAAATCCTTTCTTTTTCCAAAAAGAACCAGGATACCATGGATAAAAGTATGCGCATCGCAAAGCTGGAAGCCATCCTGATCCCTCTTCTGGATGTGATCATCGGATTTTCCAGTCTTGCCTCACTCCTTTATGGGGGATACCTCGCCCTGATCGGACAGATTACACTCGGACGCTTCGTAGCTTTCAATCAGTATGTCAATATGCTGGTATGGCCGATGCTCGCCTGTTCCGAAGCTGCCGTCATGTTTTCCCAGGGAACTGCATCCATCCGCCGTGTACAGGAAATCCTGGAAGCACAGACAAATGTAAAAGATACTGCTTCTGTCACAACTTTAGATACCCTGCACGGGGATATCCGTTTTGATCACCTGACCTTTACGCACCTTGGAAATACTTCTCCGGTACTGCATGATATCAATCTGGACATCCCATCCGGGACAACCCTTGCCATCATCGGGCGCACCGGCAACGGAAAGTCCACTCTGGTCAATCTCCTGCTCCGGCTTTACAACACCGAGCCAGGCATGATTTATCTGGATGGCCATGATATCAACACAATTCCGCTGAAAACTCTGCGTGAGAATATTGCTTATGTACCACAGGATAATTTTCTTTTTTCCGATACTCTGAAAGCAAATATTGCATTCGGTACAAAATCACAGGATATGAGCCGTATTATCGCCGCAGCAAAATCAGCCTGCATTCACGATAATATTGCAAATTTTCCGGACAACTATGATACAATCGTCGGCGAACGTGGCGTTACGCTTTCCGGCGGTCAGAAACAGCGCAGCTCCATCGCCCGCGCCCTGATAAAAAATGCACCGATCCTGATCCTTGATGACTCCCTTTCCGCTGTCGACACCGATACAGAAGAACATATCCTACATAATCTCAGGGACGATCGTAAAGGAAAAACAACAATCCTGATCGCACACCGAATTTCCACGGTACAGCATGCCGATCTGATCATGGTACTTGAAAACGGGGAAATGAAAGAGCTTGGAACACACACCGAACTGATTCAGAAAAATGGTATTTATAAAGATATGTTTGAAAAGCAACAGTTGGAAGCTTCCATTGGAGAACAGGAGGTCATTAACAGTTAAATGTAAATTATAAAATCATATAAGTAGATATTGAGTTTTATAAGATATTAGACTAGAATATTATTGAAAGGAGTTGATACTTTGAGTAAATATTATTCTATACACGAATTTTCAAAAATTATAGGCGTATCTGCTCAGACATTACGAAATTGGGATGCAAATGGAAAACTTCATCCGCATCATACTACAGTAAGTGGCTATAGATATTATTCTGATGAGCAACTCAACCAGGTAATAAATGTAAAGCCTAAAAATCGCATTACAATTGGATATTGTCGCGTTTCCAGCCATAAACAAAAAGATGATTTGGAACGACAGATTGATAATGTTAAGACATATCTTTTGGCAAAAGGACAGCCGTTTGAGATAATAAGCGATATCGGTTCTGGGATTAATTATAAGAAAAAAGGACTTCAGGAATTGATTAGACGAATCTCTCAAAATCAAGTTGAAAAGGTTGTTGTTTTATATAAAGACAGGCTATTGCGATTTGGTTTTGAGTTGATAGAATATATCGCTTCACTTTATAATTGTGAGAT
>OFRZ01000153.1_pt1 | contig 70841 bp, 74 predicted proteins | sample 1543181 | NCBI WGS metagenome assembly OFRZ01 (sample SAMN04209245, study PRJEB22552) | human gut metagenome | biome: gut; material: feces | host: Homo sapiens | place: USA: Oklahoma | reverse complement strand
CCATTCAAGCGCGCTACCAAACTGCGCTACACCCGGTCAACCGGGCTGTCTCGAATCAGCTTGATTATTATAACCGACTGCACCGAGAATGTCAATAGAAATGTACGAATTTTATAAATATATTTTGCTTTATGACTGATAAATGAAGGAAGCCTCAAATCACACTCGTTTTGCCCTCGCTCGCGCCCATGCTCTCGGCATTTTGCACTATCGGGAGTGCTATATCGCCCCTATGCAGGGCATTTTGCTGACTTTTTTGCTTAACACTACTGTAAGAGCTGCATTTATACCCGATTCCACTCCGGAATTTCTTCCAATTTTTAGCAGCTCAAAATGCACAAAAACATCGATATTCAGTTGTTTTCACTACTCATTGCAGTGGTTTGGCCCTCAGAAACTCCCTCGGTACTTTCAGGCATAAACAGGATTCAACGTTGGTCGCAGAGCAAACCACCATATTTAGCGTTTATATATTTTTTGCGTCAATATATAGTATTCAGTCACGAGGACAGGGGTGCCATCAGGAATAAACATCCGTTTGGACACGAGGCAGATTTCCGCCCCTCCCAGGCTTCGGCAATTTAGACACGAGGAAATAAGTGCGGTCGGGAATAAACACCCGTTCAGACACGGAGCAACTGCCCTCTGAAAGTCAAAAAAAGCAGCCCACCGGGTAGCCTTTCCTTCCTGCTGATCTCTCAGCTCGTTGGAAAGCAACCTGGTGGGCTGCTACATTTTTTATTCAGTTTTCTCTGCGACTGCGGAGCCTAACCGTTTCTTCTTCAGACTCGCACAGTCAAATATTCTCTGCCCCAGAAGTTGCCTGTACCGGCTCCTGTGCACTTTCGTTCTCCTTGTCCACCTTTCCCTCGAAAATGGGAATGGCGCGACACAGGTCGTAATTCACGAGTCTCTGCTGCGGATACTCAACACCCGGCAGCCGGTAGGATCTTGTTCTGTCCCAGCCACAGCTCTGATAGAGCAGCCGCACAAGATTCTTGCTCTTGATCTCATATCGGTCGTCCTGATTTTTCTTTGGAACACGATTGGCCCCCTCTGCATCCATCCCACACGCTTGTATTGCAAACATCTGCTTGGTCGGGTTGTAGAGAAAATGATAGAATTCTGGGCGGCCAATAGATTCAAGGGCGCTCCGGAAGACCGTGATGCGACCGTCTGCATATCGAAATGTAATCCCCAGCATATTCTGCTGCCATGTATTTGTCTGCTTCTCAGACATTGATGCTCCTCCTCTCTAAAAAAGGGTAGACTACCCCCTTGGTGCAAAAACGGGATTTTTAAGTATTTTGTTGCTGACCGGGAAGCCCTGTGAGCATTCCAACTGAAACATAGCCGTCCATCTGCCGAACCTCCGACTCCTGTCGGTGCTGCTCAACAGGCACACCAAAAGAGCCCGCAATATCATCCGGGTAGTATCCCTTCCGGGTGTTTACAGGTTGCGCCTCTTCCTTATTCTCAGCAGATGTCTCCGTTGGCATCACTTCATCAGACTGCTTCTTCTTACGCTCATGGAACACCTCGGCGGCAACGAGGTCAAACACATAAAGTGACTCACCTTCAAACTCAATGCGATAGCCGAGGATCTTGTACCGACAGGTGCTTGCCCAGCCCATCTCTTTATAGAGCAGTTCCGAGAAAAGACGGCATGACATTTTCCTGCTCTTGCGCTTATCCGGCTTTGCAACGCACCAGCGCAGAGCATCCTTGTCATTCTCATTGCAGCCCTTGACCACAAGCCGCTTCAATGTGCTGTTGAACATGATGTTGACGTAGACCACATCTTCCAAACCGGCTATGCAGGCAGTATTAAATGTAACGCTGTCCTTCCTGATTACGATTGCCGGGTCCCGGAGATGGGCAAAAAGCTCCCGCCGTGCGACCTGATAGCCGTCATAATCAAAAGTCTGCTCGATTTCAGTCCTCCTCTGCTCCCGTTCCGACATCTGCTCCGGACTCAGTTCCATCCCTTGTTCCATGCTCATCTCCAATAGGCCACCTTTCAATTATTTTTTCTGCTTCATTTAATAAGTCCTCAAGATCGTCCGAGGTCAATGTGCTATATTCAACCAGCTCCTTAGCCGGTCGAAGAATATCCCAGTCTCCTGCATAGTGTTCTTGCTCAAGCAGATGCACTTCTGCAATACTATCAATCGGTCTACCGAATGTATTTTCCCATTCTGGCGGTAAGATGTAAATTGTCTGCTTTACGGTTTTTTCTTCGGTTTCCTCTTGGTCATCGGCTTCTGCTTCTGAAGGCGGAAGGACAATATTTTCGGTTTTGACCATCTCAGGTTCGTCCAACCGAAACAGCATCACCTTCTGGCCTTCGTTTTCAATGCAATCCCCACGGAATCGATATTTTAGGTCTTCATCCCACTCCATAATATCAAATAGAATCTTTGCCAGCCCTCTGCAAGATTTAGATAGCGTGCACCACCGACCTTCACGAAGTTTTCCCCAGTGGATAGCATTGGGGTTATCTTCTGCGCATGGGCGTACAGCAATGCACCGGCTCACGGAATTCAGCAGGAGTTCAACATACTCCACGTTCTCAAACTTTTTGAGGCACGCCGTGTTGAAGCTGATTTTTCCATTAGCTATCGTCATTGCGGCATTCTGCAAAGTTGCAAAATACTGGGATCTAACCACTTCATAGCCCCGCATATCAAGCCCCGTTTTGTCCTCTGCCGGCTGCACCTCTGTCGGATCACACATAACACTTTCTGAAGCCTTTTGAATTTCATCTGTTGAAAATCCAGTCCAGTCCTTATCCATCGGAACATATCCCTGGAGAATACCACTGTCAACGACGCTAAGTGTTGGTAAGGGTCTGGCCTTCTTCGCATAGGCACGAGAGGCACGAAGAAAATTTGCTGCTGCATACACAGTTCGAGAAACGATTGGCTCATGATGATCCTGCCGCCTATATTGTGTACGCTCTCCTTTATTCTTTTTTGCCTTATGTGTCAAAAAATTGGGAGTATATGTTTTTCGGCCAAGGATGTCACCGCAATGCCGCTCATTAGCAATTATTCCTGCAAGTGCGCCTGCGCTCCACCCCACATTTCCTGCTTTCGTTTTACGCCTAAAGCTCGTCAACGTATCCGCGATTTCCGTAAGTGAAAATCCATTCAAATACAGGTAGTAAATCACTTTTACAGTGCTAGCTTCATCTTGGTTTATCACAAGATTTCCTTCTTCATCTCGATCATACCCAAGCAGCTCTGGTGTCAAAAAAAGTCCCCGCCTAAACCTGCGGTCGATGGACCAGTTCATGATAACAGATTTTGTATGGGACTCTTCTTCTGCAAGCGAAGCCAGAATCGTCAGAATCATACGACCGTTATTATCTAACGTGTAGATATTATCAGCCTCAAACTGCACACCGACAGGAGGTTCCAAATTTTTCAGCAGATCTACAACCGAAAGGCAATCGATGATATTTCTTGCAAATCGAGCGATAGACTTTGTCATAATCAAGTCTATTTTTCCCGCTTTACAGTCCTCAATCATCTGGAGCATTCCCTTGCGGTGTGCAATGGATGTTCCACTAATACCTTCATCCGCATAAACGCCGACAAGTTCCCAGCCTGGATGTCCCATAATGTATTCGATGTAATAATTTTTCTGAAGCTCATACGAAGATGTCTGTTCATCATTGTCTGTCGAAACACGAACGTAGGCCGCCACTCTGCGAATACCACCACTTACAGAAAAAGTCTCTACAGGTTTCGCCGGTATAATTTCAATCTCAGATGCATCCACGCCCTTGTATTTATCCCGGATTTTTTGTTTGTGGTTCAGTTCTACTTTTTCTCCCATGACCTCACCTTATTTCATCGATTTTCTTTATCACGGTTTCCTGTCTATCGTCCAATACCATCTGCGCATTTTTCGGTAGCTTTGAATTCCAAGAACCTTCTTGGTCTCCTCAATAGTTCTACGACTTATACCGGCCTTTTTCAGCGTTTCATGGATTCCTTTAGATGGCATATCACCTTCAGCCAGGAGCTTTTTTATCAAAAAACTGGCCTTTTCTGCCTTGGTCTTGAAATCTGCACTATATTTCTGCGCCTCATCACTTTGTTTATCCGACGAGTCCAGCCATTGGAAGCCATCTTCTTCTGTTATGAAAAAACCAATCTCTGCACCATCAGGTCCCAGACTGTTCTTGATTTGGCGGACCAGTCTGATGCATGGATTTTCAGGATTGCGCTCCACTTGTAACACGCTTCTTGAGGCAGCCACAACATCAATGCTTCCAAGACTCCGATATAAGCCTTTTGCCCCTTCCTTTTTATTAAGATGACCTATCAGCACAATCGCACAATCATAGGCTGTGGCCCACATTCCAAGATGATGCATCAGCCTTCTTGCTCTCCCAGCAATTTGAAGATCAGTGTCGCTTGAGAGATAAGCTTGAATCGGATCAATAACGACCAGCCTCGGGCGAAATTCGATAATAGCATTTCGAATGCGCTCATCATCAAGCGTCAATCCGCCAGCAATCTCTTCATTTACAAAAGCGACTTTTCGACAATCTGCGCCTTCTTTTTCCAGCCGAGGTTTTATTGTGTCGGCTGCGCCATCCTCTGAGCACTGATAGATAACCTTTTCTGCTTTTTCTAGCTGGACGCCATTTGGCAGAGTACCGCCTGTGGTAACAGTAGCAATGAGATTCATCATCATTGTTGATTTGCCATCGCCGGGATCACCTTGTAGCAACGTGATCTTGCCGACTGCAATAAACGGATACCACAGCCAACGAACCGGTGTAGATACCACCTCGCTATAAAGAGTCAAAGCTCCATCTCGCATCTCTACAAGTACTCCTTCCAACGCAGTTTTTGGGGAATTCTTCATTTTCATTATACATCGGCAGTGGCAAGTTGACTGTTAGCTGTTATCTAACGCATTCTCGTAATTGTTAGCGGGCAGCTAACAACTTTCAACATTTTTCTTTTAAGGATGCAATGCCGTAGGAGGTAGGTGTTTGCATCCTTACTTTTCTCCAAGTTGCTATGTATTTTTTTCGGCGCAATAATGGGATTGCTCTTATGCGGGACGACATGGAGGAACTCCTTATGGCCCTAGACTATACTGCGTTGGGACAACGCATTTCATTTTTTCGAACCAGAAAACACATCACCCAGGAAGAGCTTGCAGACAATCTCAATTTGAACAGAGCTTACTTAGCCCAAATTGAGACTGCTGTACGTCATCCGAGCATCGAAACCGTTGTCAACATCGCAAATACACTCGGTGTCTCTGTGGACGACCTGCTTGTTGACAGCCTTACCCATTCGGTTTCCACCGCAGATACCGAAGTCCACCGACTTCTAATCGACTGCAACGAAAACGAAGCCGAAATTCTCACCCGAAACATGAAAGAACTGAAAGCTATTCTCTATAGCCTCGGCATCTAAGCAAAAAAAACGCCCGCATAAGCCACGCTGCACCTTCTCGTCTAACAGAGGGTGCTTCTGTGGTGTATACGGGTGTTTATATTATATAATGTATAAAGCTCTTATTCCTCACAAAGTCTCATCAGAAATTCCAACATTTCCACACTGACGTTCTGCACGATTCCCTTGCCGTTGACCTTCTGCATCAGCACCGCCGCATTGCTTCCTTTGGTTCGCTCCACGCAGTAGGCCGCTGCCCTGTCGAACAGGTCAGCTAATGCTGCGCCGTCGACCTCACTGCCCATGATGTTCTTCAACTCGGCCTTTGCGCCAACCTCATTTATGTAAAACTTCACCATTGCGGCCGCTGCAAGCTCATGACCAGTCAAGCCATACTGTTCTGGGAATAAGTCTTTCATTTTGTTCCGTCCTCCCTTGTGTGTTTCTCTACGACACCAAGGATATAACAATTTTCTGCACATAGCAATCCGATTTTAACGAAAAAAGCCCACTGGGTCACTTTTTGCCATGCAGACTTTCCTGCTAAGGCAGAACGTGACCCAGTGGGCATAATCATTTCTTTATAACCTCGATATGGTCTGCAAACACAAGAACCTGTGACACTTTCTTTTTAAATCGTTCTTGATCCATATCGGACCATCCCAGTTCTTCTTGGATCTGGTCCAAAAGCTGTTCTTCCCGGATAAAGCGATTGCTGCATTTGACCTCGCCTTTTCCCTTCTGGCGATTACGGCAGTTCCACGCTTTATACGGAGTCGAGCCATTGAATGTACGGCGCAAAAAAGGAGCACCGCATTCCCCACAGAATACTTTTCCATAAAGAAAGTGATGCTCCCTATTAGTTTTTCTGATTCCTTTTTTTGCCAGTTCTTTTCGTTCTTCCAGAATTTCCTGTGCCTTATCCCATGTTTCCCGGTCAACGATTGCTTCATGGTCATCCCACAAATACTTGGATTCCACTTTTCTGTTTGGATCTGGCTTTTTAGTTAGATAATCAACGGGTGCCTTCTTTTGCAATCTTTTATCCCCCACATAGGTTTCATTTGAAATCATGTACCGAAGCGTCTCCACACCAAAGCTTCGCTTGCTGTGCAAGCATTGCGCTCCCATGGCTTCCAGATTTTTCGCTATCTGGCGATAGCTTTCTCCCTCTATGAATCTTTTGAATGCCTCTCTTACAATCCATGCGTCTTTATTGGGAACCAGGACACCATCCACACAGTCATATCCCAAAATACGATTGTTGCCGAGATTGTACTCGCCCCGTGCAAAGCGGTTCTCATAGGCAAGCTGGACATTCACGCTGATCGAATGGCTTTCGTCCTGTGCCACGGCCGCCATCATGGAAAGGACAAAATCAGAAGTAGGGTCATCCGTGCGGATGTCTTGTTCCTCAAAGATGACTGTAACTCCAAGGGTCTGAAACCATTTTGTGTACCGCTGGCAGTCCACCACATTGCGGGAAAAGCGGGAGATGCTTTTACAGAGAATGATGTCCATCTTTCTCGCTTGGGCATCGGCAGCCATCTCCTGAAATCCCGGGCGGTTCTCTGCCTTAGTTGCCGAATGCCTGTCTGCGTAGATTTTGACCAATTCCCACTCAGGGTGACTCTTGATCAAATCCGTATAGTACCTTCTCTGGGTCTCAAAGCTCTCTACCTGGTCCTCACGCAAGGTGCTGACACGGCAATAAGCCGCCACACGCTTTCTTGCAATGGAGCTCTTGGGCATGATTTTCTTAATTATCATTTGCTACTTTTCCTTTCTGTCTGGAACGAAGATTCATTGCCGCCTGTCTGGCTGCTGTCCGCTGGGCATCCGCAGGGCGCTTTATTTTGCTTTCCTTCACCGGTTCCTCACTATTCACAGGCTTATTCGCACTTTCCAGAATACGATCCTGCATGGCACAATAGCGTTTTGCTATGACTTCCGGCTTCCGATTCTTCGGGATGATCATGTCCACCTTATTGGTCAGACCGCACTTCCAGAACACCTTCATCGTGTCATCTTTGAATTCCACACGGTCAATCAGGTCATCCAGCCAATAATACTGGACTGTCTCCATCTTAGGGCTTTCTTTTTTGATTTCCAGCATCCGCATCATCTCTGCAGACCGGCTTTTCTCCTTGATTTTGAGGGTGTTATAAGCTTCCAGCAGGGCGGTATCCACCAGATTTGTTATCATTGCGTACTTCCGGCAGCCGTCCACACCAAAGCACCCGATGATTCGGCCGAAAGAATTCGTCTTCATCGTCTTGGGAATCATCTTCTTTCCGCAATACGGGCATACAAAAGTCGTGTCAAAATAAGGATACCGGCTGTACTCTCCGTGGGGCGTTTTCAGTTCCATGATCCGCTGCACTTGCAGGAACGTATGGCGGTCAATGATGGGGACGTGATGATTTTTGACATTGTAGATCGGCACAACGGTAGAATCATTCGGTACACTCTTGTGGGAGATGTGGTCAACACTGATCCACTTCTGAAGCCTCACATCTCCGATATACTTCTCGTTCTGAAGCAAATACTTGAGTGCGGTCTTGTTCCACGCTTCCTTGCCCCTTGCCGAAGGAGTCCTCATGAAGTTCAGTTCTTCCAGAATATCCGGCATCGTGATGCCATACTGGTACATCTTGAAGATCATCCGCACAATAGCAGCTTCGTCCGGTTCAATGACGATCTCCCCATCCGGTCCCTTCCGGTATCCGTAAGTCGCACACCAGCGGGCTTCGCCCGCCTCAAACCGCTTGCGAATACCCCATTTCAGGTTTTCCGAGATCGAACGGCTTTCTTCCTGTGCAAAGGCAGCCATGACCGTCAGGATCAGCTCTGACACCGCCGTTGCCGTATCCAGTCCTTCCTTCTCAAAATAAAGCTGCACGCCCATACTCTGAAGATGACGGACATAGGAAAGGCACTCTACCGTATTACGGGCAAAGCGGGAAATGCTTTTGGTCATCACATAATCGACCTTGCCGTCCTCGCAGTCCTTCATCATTCGCAGGAACTCCGTGCGTTTTTTCACGCTGGTACCGCTGATACCCTTATCAGCATAAACATCCACCAGCGTCCAGCCGGGGTGCTGGGCAATTTTTGTCCGGAAGGAACGCATCTGTTCTTCCAGGCTGTGGAGCTGGATCTCCATGTCCGTGCTGACACGGGCATAGACTGCCACACGAACGGTTTTCAATGTACCGAGTGCCTGCGTTCCGGGCTTTTGTATGTTCGCTCTTGCTTTTTCAACTGTAATCTCCATGTTCGCCTCTCCTTATTGCCATTTAGGGTCATCCAGAATCTTTCTCTCTTCTTCCGTGAATCGGCAGCGACCGGAATCCAGCAGTCCCATCCGCATAAGCGTTTGGACACGCTCGAACTGTTCTCTGCTGACGATGGGCTCGTGGTGATCTTCCAGATGGACTTGGGGGCGTTCCCCCTTGTTGAGTTTGCTGTATCGCTTGCCATTCTTGCCATAGGTTGTATAGTAGCAGTCCGTCATGTAATCGCCCTGATAGGCAATGTGCTTCAGCAGTTTAGTCAGCCGATTCCGGTTTTGAGTCCACGAAACGCCGGTATTCTCGGCCTTTTCCATCCTGTCCAGTCCAGCACGGATGTCCTTGTAGCAGACACCCTTTGCCGCCTGATCAAATGCGTAGCGCACTCGCCGTGCTTCTGATTCCTCAATGCGCCACTCTCCTGCCTTGTTCACTCTGCGGTACCCGTAGGTCACCCGTCCGGTAGGAATGCCTTCATCGTGGAGCCCTAAAAGCCCCAGTTTCAGATTCCTGCCGATACTTTTGGATTCTTCCTCAGCGATAATCGCAAGGATATGGAAGAACAGCTCACTCTGCCTGTCCATGGTATTGATGCATTCCTTTTCAAAAAAGACCGGGATGCCCAGCTCTTTCAGCCTTCGCACCACGGTCACACAATCAAGCATATTTCGGGAAAAGCGGGAGATGGACTTGGTGTAGATGACATCGATTTTGCCATTCTCACAATCCTGGATCATCTGTTGGAACTCAGGGCGGCCCTGCGTGCTGCGTCCACTGCCTTCATCTGCATATACTCGGACGAGTTCCTCATCGGGGCTGTTTGCAAGGAGATTCGTATAATAGCTTTTCTGGATTTCATAGGAACCTTCCTGGCATTCCAACCCGGTGCTGACTCGGCAGTAGACTGCGGCACGTTTCCGCTTAACCATGATTTCCATAGTGTAATCCTCCTTTTGGTAGTCGTATAATGCCGCATGTACGGCTGAATAGCAAGTTCTGTCGCCCAGATAAATCGGCATATTATCGACAAACTATCTGCCTGACAAACCGCCAAGATCACAGCAGATTTGACAATGTAAAAGGCTTCCCGGAGAAAACCGAAAAGCCCGAAATCGCTGTGACAGCCGCCCTTGTCTATGTGCCGGGTTGCACCGTTTTATCAGAGCTTCTTTGCGTAGTCGAGGCTGATCCAGCCGTTACGCTTGCCAGCAAAGGACTTCAGCAGCCCCCACTTAGATGCGCCCTTGCCCGTTGCCTCCGCAACAATGGTGAACACACCCCTGCCAGTGAAACCACGGGAGCCGTAATTCGTGCCGGGGCCTTTGCGGATACGAAGACAGTTGGTGGACACCCGAACCGTGTAAGGCTGGAAGGCAGTGCCGATGGGATAGACAGCCCTGCCATCCTCAGTGAACACAAAATAACCGGGATTCTTGTCCGCACACGCCTTTGCGTTACCGAGGTCACGGAACGCCCCCTTCTGGGATGCGGCATCCGACCAGCTCTTCCGTACACGATAAAGACCAGTTGCAGATGCGTCAGTCGTGGACGCATCATACTGCGTGAGGTTCCACTCCTCGATGACACGGCAGAGCTTCTGCACATAGTCAAGGCTCGTCGCATAGCCACCATCCTTGATGATCTGCACGGCTTTCTTGTAGTCGGTGCAGCCCGCCAGTCTTTCGTACCGCTTTTGGCTGCCGTTCATAGCCCCCAGCAGGTAAGCGGAATGGTCGTTGATGGAGTCCTCGATGGAGTTATACCTGCGGAAATCCTCCGTAATGCTTACATAGCTGCCATCCGTGTTCTGCTCTCCGGTTTTCATCGTATACACGGAATTCCCATCCCAGGCAGAACCCGACCAGGTGTTCCCGGAAAGCGATGCCTTCATGCCAAAACAGTTATTGGCATTCTGTGCCAGCTCGGACTTACCGTAGCCGGATTCCAGAATGAACTGTGCCATGGACACACTGGCAAGGATACCGGACTGTCGCTGGTTAGCCGTGAACAGCGGTGCTACTTTTGCCACGACAGCCGTAGGCTCCATGTCCTTCAAAGAGGCGGCCTGCAAACCAGTGGTCACAGCCGGGGTGCCGAGTGCCGTCGTTACCATGGCAGCCAGCTCACCGAGGCGGCTGTACAGCCAGTCGCCTGGGCAGGCTTTGTTCGCATACCAGCGGTGGACGGTCAGAACCATCTCATCCGGTGCCGGCGCATAGTTCAGCGTCTTATTCTTGTCCCCCATCCAAAGCAGCTTCGTCTTACCATTGCGCTTGCAGATGTCGGTACAGAGCTTGATCAACGAAGTGTACACGGCACTGTTCATCGCATAAGGGTGGGTCAGGTCACTGGCGCACTCGATAGTGATAGCCCGCTGGTCGTTTGCCGCACTGGAAGTACACCAGCTCCGGTTCTTCTCCTCGACACAAAGCGACACACGACCGTCCTTGCCGATGCCGTAGTTACAGCTTGCCTGCCGGGAGGTACTGGTGAAGCAGCCGCAGATACTTTCTGCAGACAACTGCCCCACCACACAGTGCGGGGTGATGCGGTCGATGCTGTGTGTCCGCAAGCCGGAATGGTTCGGGCTGAGGTTCGTATAAGCCACCAAGGGACTGTTAGTATATGCCATAGAAGATTCCTCCAATAGAAAAAAGCCCGGAATTCTCCGGGCCAGATAGTGTAGATTCGATTCTTGGTCAGGGCAGCAGCAACTTCATCCCGATCAGGATGCAGTTGGACGTCAGCCCGTTCAGAGCCCGGATCTCGGTATAATGAACGCCGCTGCCGAGCTTGCGCTCCGAGATACGCCAGAGGTTATCGCCGGGAGCCACAGTATAGACCTCCCTGCCCACAAAGGCGTAAGCGTCCTCGGCATTCAGTACATACGCCACGCCGTCCTCTGCCTCCGGGCACTTGATCTTCAGCCAGTTCCCACAGTGTTCCAGAACATCCACAATGGTGTTCTTGGCGTACACTGCAACCACTTCTGCATCCAGACTCGGTGCCTTGCGGATGTTCATCAGAGTTTTCAGCTTGCCATAGGCAATGGCATCCGGCAAAGGTTCTGCGGATGGAAACTCTTCAACCGGGGTACCCTCCGAAGGCTGCTCGCCTTCCACTGCGGAGTCCTCCTCCGAGGTATTCTCCTCCGGGAGATCCGTTACAGGCTTCTCCTCAGCGTTCTCCTCCCGGGTCGTAGGCTCATCCGCCGGGTAGATCACGGTGCCATCCTCGGCAAAAACATAGCTGCCGGGGTTCTCGTCACACTTCGCCTTTGCATTCGCCAGCAGCTTATATGCACCGAGCTGGGATGCGTCATCGTTCCAATCGGTCCGAACACGATAATAGCCGGTGTTCAGCTTTGCAGGATATTCATTCATAGTCGTTCCTCCATCAAAATTGAGGGAGCGGTCACCCGTTCCCAATAGACTCCTTCATAAAGCGCACGATTTTTTGGCTTTTGGGAGGTACTTTTCAGAAAACTTCTCTCATTATGCTTACTGAAATTCGGCATTTGGTACCCTGTTTTCCCATAATTTCTCATAAAGCACAATGAAAACGGTGAGAAGCTGTATAGTTACTCTTCGTTCTCATCATCCTTGTCCGGGATATGCTTCTCGTTGGTCAGCTGGATCAGCATTGCCTTCAGCTTTTCCGGGATGGGAATCCCGATCACGGCAGAGTTCTCCAAGATGGACAGCCCCTCATTGGACAGGTAGAAGAAGATCACAGCGGTACGGATCGCCGCGCCGTTCTGAAGGACCTGTGTATCAATGATGTTGGCCATCCCAACCAGCAGGAAGATGCACACCTTCTTGGCGATGCCCTTGAACCCGACCTCACTGGACAGCTCCCTGCGGATACCCGCCGCAAGAATGCCAGTGAAGTAATCGGTCACCACAAAGACGATGAGCGCATAGAGGAAACCATCAAAGCCCCCAAAGAACCAGCCGAGGAAGCCGCCCAGTGCCGCAAAGGCGAACTGGATCTTATCGATCACATTCTGCATATTTTGTACCTTGCCTTTCCTGCCCCTTGCAGGGCATAAAAAATAGGACGGTGCTCCGTCCTTGTGTAATGATGTTCTATATAAACACAGCCGTGTGGCTGTGGGGTATTAAATGGCGTTCAGCATACGAGCAAGACTGGCTCCGATCAGCTCGTGTCCGATGGGATTCGGATGCACACCGTCAACGATATACTCCGCTTTTACCTTGGCATTTTGGGGACTCAGGCCGACCGTCCAGCCATCCAGTACAGCAAATCCGAACTCATCTCGTGCCACATCGTAGATAGCCTGTTTATACTGAGCCAGTGTAGCGCCCACCTTGTTAGCCGCCTCACTGGAACGATGGAACGGTGTCAGGAAAACGATGCGCTTGCCGGGATACTTCTCGCAAAGCCCACTGCACAGTACATGAAGGGCTCCATAGAACGATACATCCGTAGTGTCGGCAATCGTTCCAAGCGCAACGCCTGTGCCGTAATCATTGGTGCCTCCTGCGATCACGACCATGTCTGCCGCAGCGTCCATACTCGAATATCGCAGGGAAATTGCACCGGTCGGAGACTGGTACGAGGTACTGGAAATGCTGATGCCAGATACACCATAGTTTCGGCAGGTCGCTCCCAATCTCTCACAGGCGATTTCGCAATAACGCTTTTCAGCCCGCTTATTGGGAGAAGAACCGCCCACAGGGGTATACGCTCCATAAGTGATGGAGTCCCCGATAAAGTTGATGGTCTTCCCTCTCCAGTTGGAATTCTGTACCAGCAAAGCCTGTTCAATGGACTCCTTCACAGATTCGTTCCATTTTGCGAGCTTCTCCTCCACAGCCTTGTTCTGATTGTCAATAGCTGTCTTGTTCTCTGCCACCGCAGTCCGAATCGGCTCCAATTCAGTCTGCTTGTCCTGTTCGATCTTACTCAGAATCGCAGCCTCTCTCTGGACTGCCCTCCGGTCCCTATCTGCACCCACTCGGTTCAAAAGCTCCGTCAGGCAGTTCATACACGGCGTTCCTTCCGTATCACAAACCACAACCTGTGCTTTCGCTGCTTCCTCCTCGGTCAGATTGATATAGAGATACTTCGCAGAGCTGCGGTTCCATGCGGCGATTGATGTCAGCATCATAATGCCACCGTCATCCATCTCCCTAAAATGCTGAGCAGGAACAATGGACAGTCGTCCGGCATAATGGTAGTCACCCTCCATACCACCCCAATTACCACGCATAATAGCTGGCTTGCCGCGCAGCCCATAAAAGAGGACATTCAGCTTGGCGTCATGGAGGCTCCCGGTCGGAATCAACAGATAATAGCCTTCGCCATTGGGATCAACACACCCCGACATATCATCGCTGGTATTCAGCCCATTAACATCCACATGACCCTTGTAAAAGGTCTCGCCTCGAATCAGGTCATAGTCGTTGCGCCATTCTTCGTGAATATACTTTGCAAGACTTCCGTGAGCTGCGCCATCCACAGTTTCAGCGTCGGCTCCTGCATAGTAGGCATCCACTGCCTTCAAGCGCTCACCCAGATTGGCATAGGTTTTTCCATCTGCATCCACACGGGCATCAAGGATTTCCGTATCAGTGGTATTACCACCGACAATACTGTTCATCCGAGCTGTAAGCTGATTCTTGGTGGTTTCCAGGTCCTTTCTCCCGGCTGCGAGATCATTTCTGGCAGTAGTCACCTGTCCGGTCAGGGTAGTGGTCGTTTCCTGAAGATTTTTGGCAATACGCTGCTCGGTAGTTGAGAGTTCCTGACTGATAGCCGTATGCGTATCCGTCAGTTCTTTGCTCATGGCTACATGAGTTTCGGAAAACTCCTTGCTCATGTCTGCCTTAGTCTGTGCAAGATCAGTGTGCATCTGTTGAACATCGGCATCCACATCCAGTTCCAGTTGATGCACCTGCGCCGAATACTCCGCACAGATAGCCCAGTATTCCGCACTGTCCAACAACGTACCCGCCGGGACGGACTTGCGGCTGATATAGCTGTCGCCCGTCTCCGGCTGGTACACGATACTGAGCATCTCGTACTTGCTGTTCTTGCTCCATACGCCGCAATGCTTCGGCACAATGCGGCCGCCTACGAATTCACCCATGATTTCATTCTCCCTTCTGCTTGCTCAAAGGCTTTCCAACGTCTTTTTCGCAAGCAGGGAGGAGGATGAAAATCAGCTTTCAGGAGTACCCCCCCCCCGAAAATTTCTTTCATATTATCATTTTTATTCATAATTTTCCTTTCTCAGAGGGCATTTACCTCTGCATCCATAGCGATACACTTCAGACGATACCAGTTGATAATCTGGCTCATATTGTTGGTGTTCGTTCCGGGAATCTTTGGCCACAACACCACTTCATGATCCAGCAGCCCCTTCGGGATGTCCACAAGGAAGTTTGAAACCACCGTCTGAACATTACCCTCGCTCAGAACGTTCTTTCGGAGTGAGGCATACCGGGACTTAATCTTTGCTCTGTAGCAGTTGTACAGGATTCCCATCAGCTTGTGGCTGTCGGCAAACCCTTTGAGCGTCGTAACCGTATCCGGGTTATAGTAGACCTTACCGTTCCAGCAGTTACCGAATGCGGTGTCAAGATCGTACTCGGAGAACGCCCACTTCACGCCATCAAAGGTCATCAGGATATAGTTCTTGTCGAGGTTATCGGTCAGTGCGAACATGGAGGTAATGATAAAGTAGTCCACGGCGCTGTCAAGATCCAGATACGGACTGAGTGCCGACTCCACATCTGCTGCGGTAGTGCCGCTGAAGTTCATAACAGCACGAATCAGGGTATTCACGCTGTCCTTGACCCACTGGGTATTGGATTCGTCCGGCACATACTCCATCTCGAAGTCGGTCTTATCCACCTTAGCTTCCTCAGCAAACTGCGTTCCCTTGGCGTGCGTTTCGGCCGTCAGGATACACTCCTTGGCTCCATCGGTCATACCGAACATCCACTTATCCTTCGGAATGTTCAGCGTGTAGATGCCCTGATACTCGTCGTTGATTGCCACCATGATAGGGAACCCATCAATGGCACCGCCGTTGGGCAGATCATACAGCTTTTCGTTGCATTTCGGGCGAGTACGCACCGCCTGCCCCCACAGTTTGGCCGCAACGATGTTTCGGCAATGGCTGAAATCGATATAATTGGCTTTCAGGCAGTACTTCTTCTGAGCGCCCCACTTCTCAACGATCGTTCGCTTTTCATCGAAGGTGATGGTGAAGTTCTTCTTATCGTATGCGAGGCTGGAAGCACCTTGCCATTTCAGCGTACAGTTGCCAGTCAGCTCACCGTAGGCGTAGGCCAGCTTGACCTTGTTCTCCTTGCTGATTCCCTTCATGGAGCCGGTCAGTTTCAGGAGAGGCAGGTTGTAGCTTTCATACGGAAACCCGATGTCCTCCTCCGGTTCTTCCTCTTTCTCCTGTGCAAAGGCCAGCATATCTGTCTGACTGAGCTTGCCCTCGACCACATAGACGTGCAGGATATGATCCTCCAGCGTCATTTCCTTGCGGTAGTTGATACGCAGCCGGACATCCATCGAGGCATCCGGCGCAAAGGTCCCAAACGGAGACTTCTGCACATTGAAAGCAAGGCCCATACCATTCTGCTTGACGGCCGCGCCGGTGGTCTTGTCCACCAGCGTCATGTTGTAGTCCACCGTCTTATCGGTATCCCGGACAAGAATGGTGTAGGACTGCCCTGCCTCCAGATGGAAAACCTCGCTGATGTTGGTATAGGTCGTGGTGCTTGCCGTACCAAAGGTACCGTTCAACATGATGCCCGCCGGGTCCGGCATACCAATCGAATTCAAGCGGTAAACTCCCGTACCATCCAAGAATCCCTTATTGCCGAGCATCCGCACAAGATTCTTCTTGCGGACATCATCCTTGACAGCTGCCATCTCGGAAATGACCGCTGCAAGCGTATCGCTCTTGGGATAGGCGTAGAAGTCATCTGCACTCCAATCCTGACCCTCGTACATATAGGCATGGATCAGGTGGTTGCTGAATACAGCGCCGGTAGCATAGATGCCCATTTGGTAGTCGCCTGTCGTATCCGGGATAACCTGTTCAAAGCGCCCGCCGATTGCAGAGACACCACGGTTCGTACCACCCTGCTGCAAACAGGCACTGGAAGTGGTTCTATAGAAGAACATGGAATAAGGCGCGGGTGGGTCATCGTCCACGATATGCACTGTGTAGGCCTTTCCCTTTTCCAGATGCATCGGCTCGGAGATGCGAAGGATGGTCGCATTCAACTCACTGGACATCAGGCCATTGACAATGATACCCGCTCCATCCAAAACGCCGAGGGCAGTTGCCGTTGCCGACACATCGCCGGCATTGCTGCGAACCACCGAATCAATGGTCTTCACCATATTGTTCATCCGTGCTCGATCAGACACCGTCAAGATATTTTCCAAGCCATTGTGCGTGGAAATCCATCGAGCATCCTCGCGGTCAGACAATACCTGGACCCTCTGGTCTGCATCCACCTTGACCTGCAGGAGTTCAGAATACTCTGCCCACGAGCGCATCTGCTGCTCGGTATAGGCCCCCTCCACCAAATATACACGGATATGCTGCCCGTCAAAAGTCGTAGCCGTATCGCATACGACACGCGCACGGCAGGAGTAGTCCTTATCAGCAGTAAAGGTGTACACATGGCGGTTCTTCGTATTCACGGACACTGTTGCACCATTGATCTGAATGGAGCCGTAGGTCACTTCATCACCGAGGAATGCCGTAAGGGCGGGACAATCTTCATCCTCACGCACAAGCAACGTATAGGTTTTTCCGGAAGTCAGCGGCACAAGGGTTGTGCAGCGGATGCTGTTCAGAGCCAGAGTACCACCCATATTGCCCACGATCTTCACGGATGCCTGATCGATATCGCTGTCCGCAATCATCTGAATCTTAGCATTTGTCTGCGGATTCGAGTCTCCATAGTTGATCGTTCGGAACAGATTCTTGCTCCGGACATTGTCATGCACAGCGGCCAGACTCGTAAAGCTCCCGTTGAGGTCGTTGAACTCCACAAGGCCACGAACTGTGTCGTAGGCGTAGACTCCTTCCAGAACAAACAGGTGCATCTCGCAATTTGGAAAATTCAAATCCTGGCTGGTATAGATACCCGGACGATAGTAACCGCTTTCATCCGGAGTAAACGTCACCGGGATAATTCCGTGAACACTAAAGCCCTTATTGAGGCCATCCACCTGCATACAGCCACTCTTGCTATTGCCATAGAGATAGACCTCACAAGATGGCATACTTTCATCGCTCCGGACGTACAGCGTATACTTTTTTGTTCTGTCGAGCCAGATGGACTCTCCGAAATACAGGGTATTTCTTCCCTGCTTGGGACCAAGGCTTCCATTGATGACCGCACCGGAGGCAACCCCCGAACTCACAGCCGTTGCACAAACCTGTCCGTCAGAGGCGCTTGCCTGAAAATCGATGGTGCGGATCATGTTGTTCCGGCGCAGCGGATCACTGATACGGTTGAGTGCGTTCAGATTACCAATCAAGCCTTTCGTGGCCGCGGATGCCTCTTTTGCCGGAAGATAGGTGCGGAGTTCGCTCTCCGAATAACGTCCTTCCACCAGATAGACCTGAATCGCACGATTGTCAAACACCGTATCCTGCTGCACCCAGATCCGCAGCTGATGCTTACCGGTCTGATGCGCCGGAATCAAACCACACGGGCTGTGAATGACATTGAATGCACGGGTCGCGCCGTTTTCCATGACATCTTTCCATGTGGTCTCATCCAACAGATAGACGGAGTATTCCAGATCCTTACGCTCATCCAACAGGAAGAGCGTATAGTCCTTCTCTTTATCCAGCATAAACGGGCTGGAAATCTGGACTGCATAGGTTCCAGCAGTCGGTCCCAGTTGTCCGTTCAGCACGGTTGCACCGAGGTTCAACGCACCAACTGGAGTCGATGTCCAAAGGGGTTCATTTTCTTCATTTTTCAGAATCACCTGTTTCATGACAATGAGATTGTTTTTTCTCACTTCATCTCGAACAGAGGCGATTTCTGCTACATTTCCCGACACATCAGCAACTGTAGAAAGCCCAAAGAAATCTCTCTGAGTATACTCGCCCTCCACAACGTACAGGTGAAGTTCATGATTCTCGAATTCACAGTTGGTCGAATAGATGCCTGCACGGAACATACCGCCGTTGTCGAACACAGCCGTTGCAATCTTCGTGTTTGCCGGCGTAAAGCCGCGGTTGATGCCGCCAACCTGCAGACAGTTTCCCGTGCCCACCTCATAGAAGTAGATGCCATACCCCACCTTGGGGGTAGTCTCATCAATGAAAACGGTGTATGGCGTGCCCGCTTTGAATGCCATGGGCTCCGTAAAGCGCAGGACACTTACATCATTTTCCCCTTCCTTCAAGGCACCGTTGATGATGACACCAGCCCGGTCGCCATGTCCCAGCGAAACTGCTGTTGCCTTGACATCTCCAGAGGTATTGCTGGCACTGAAGTCCACCGTGTGTACCATATTCGCAGTGCGCATGGCATCACTGACAGCAGCCATCCGGCCAATGTGGTTCACAGCCTCTTCCTGGTCTGCCCGTGCGCTCTCGAAACCGTTGCGGATATGCGCACCCAGATTCTCATGCGTGTTGCCGTCCGCATCCACACGAGCATCCAGAATCTCCGCATCCGAGGTCTTTCCCCCGGCAATGCTGTCCATCCGTTTGTTCAGCGTATCCTTGGCATCCTTCAGTTCCTGCCGGCCGGTGTTCAGGTCGGACTTGGCTTGTTCGACCTTGCCAGTCAACTCCGAACTGGTCTGTTCCAGATTCTCATTGACACGCTGTTCCGTTTCGGACAGCTCCTGACTGATCGCCTTGTGCGTATCATCCAGTTCCTTGCTGATTGCCGTATGGGTCTCCTGGAACTCCTGACTCATGGCATTCTTAACTGCTGTAACATCACTGTGCATCTGCTGGACATCCACGTCCACGTCCTGTTCCAGCTTCCGCATCTGTGCGGAATAATGGGCACACAGCGACCAGTAACTCTCATCTGCCAGCGAGACACCCACAGGCACAGCCTTACGGCTGATATAGCTGTCACCGGTCTCGCCGTCCAGCACGATCATCAAGGGTTCATAGGTCTTCTTCTGGTCCCAGACACCCACATGGTCCGGTACCACTCGCTTGCCAACAAACTCTCCCATTCTAGTTCCTTTCCGGCTTACGCCTCGTTGTATCTCACGATGAGGTGTCCCTCATCGTCCATCTCAAAAATCAGACCCAGCGCATCCCAGTTCTGGAACACCAAATGTCCATCCATATTGATGGACGAGGTGACCATGCCTTCCGCGATATCCTTCGCCACTTTATCAATGGTGCTGGACACAGACCCCTGCGCCAGTCCAAGCTTATCGTCCGAGCGCATCACGAGGTATCCGTCATCGGTGATGAGGAATTCCAGGATGCCCTTGGCAGCAGCATCCAACGCCTGCTTATAGGTCAGCGTGGCGATCTTGCCGTTCTTGACCGCTGCACGAGCCACATTCAGCACCAGACTGAACGAACCGATCACATCTCCCTCATCGGACAGAAGGTAGATGTCAATCGGGAACCTGCCGTATACTTCGGTCATAAAGGATGTGACCGTCAGGATGACCGCACCGTCATCTACGAACACAAGGTCCGGGCGGGTCTCACTGGAATACTGAAACACTGCACCGTCCGGCCGAGTAGCCGAGTAGCTGACGATGGTGTCCTTACTGACCTTATACTCCAGCGAGTTCTGATACAGCCGACACCGCACTTTTCGGGCTTGGTTGTCGTACTGCTTGACCGGGATGTGGGTCGGGATCAGATTCTCTGTGAATGACAGTTCCACGTCCTGAAACACCGTGAACGACTTAGTCACCAGTGCCTCCTGCGCCGGTTCCTCCGCTGTCTGTACCACTGCTTTCGCCTTCCTGTTTGCCATCTTCTTCGCCTCCTCCCTCTGTCGGGGTATCCGGATCGGGCTCAGGCGTTGTCGGCTCATAGCCTACCGTCTGCCAAATTTCTCCGTCCCACAGCTTCAGCCGCAGGGCGGTTGTATCGATCCAGAGTGCATTCGTTTTCGGATTCTTTGGTGCTGCCTCCTGCGCACAGATGGGCGGAGCATACCGCTCATCCAGTTTCGCAAGCAACGTTTCGGACAGCTTATCCGCTGTTCCGTACCGCTCGTCCAGCTTTTTAATCAGCTCTTCTGACAAGGCAGACGCGGTTTTATATCGTTCATCCAACTGTGCAAGCAGCACCTCGGACAGCTTATCTGCCGTACCGTAGCGTGCGTCCAGGCTTTTGATGAGTTCTTCCGACAAGGCGGATGCCGTCTTATACCGCTCATCCAACTGGTCGAGCAGTTCTTCAGTCAGTTCTCCGGCTTTCTTATAGCGTTCATCCAGCTCCTGCAGAGTGTTCTCCAGCAGCAACGCCGTCTTGACCGGGGAATCGTCTTTTTCCCAGCCATAGCCCCATGTTTTTCCGCCGTCCGTGGAAATGAAAAATCCCGCTGGGCTGTTTTTCCACGCAAAGGTAGACTTTGCCAGTGACCCGGCATTGAAGGTATACCGCACGGTTTCGCCGTTCACCTCGGTCACGTTCTGGTAGTGCAGACCGAACAGGCCGGCCAGCAGGGTGCCGTCATAGACCATCGACACGGAAATGCCGCCGATCTGCTCACCCATGCTGGTCTCTACACGGAGCGCGGTGTTGTAGGCTTCATTGGCTGTGTTCCGGATGCTGCTCAGTGCCGTGGTCAGTGACGAGTTCCGGCTGCTGACCGTGGAGTTCGATAGCGTGATGCCTTCGTAGCGTTCCAGCAGACAGTCGTATTGTGTTTCGGTCACCTTGGAGCTGACCTCGATGCCGAGCTTGGAAATAAACACATGGATGGTATCGCACAGACTCACCTGCTCCGCTTCCACCACATCCTCATAGTCCGGGGTATTCCAGAGCTGGATAAAGTCGATGTCGATATCCACCTGTGGCTCGGTCAGGCTGGTGTTCTTCAGATAATCCTGTGCAAAGGAGCGCATCATCTCATCCGTGGGCTTATCCTGAAATCCACTGGTGCAATCCAGTACTGTGATCTTCTGGTACGGCACCGACCGCTGCTCCACCAACACCACCTTTTCCGGCAACTCCGTCACCTCGCCGGTCTCGGAATTCTGCCAGTACGGATGTACACCCGTGATTACGCTCTCAATGTTCCTCTCCATCTTGAAGTCGATGAGGTTTTTGCCGTAGACGATATGCACGCCGTGGTCTGCGCCCCGGTGATGATGGAGCTTGACGGTGTATCGGTCCCACTCGTACTCTCCGCCAAAGGTGTCCAGCACCGAGCCGTCGATACCGCCGAGGCAGTTCCGAAAAGAGGACGGCACCGAGAGCCGAAAAGAGGCGCTGGAGGAGATATCCGTCCAGACCTCAAAGGGGCACTCGGATGCCGCGTGGTTTCCCAGCCCCGCCAGCGCACCGGTGCAGCTGGTCGTGGCAAAAGGAGAAACCGTAATGAAGTTTAGCTGATACGAGATGTGCCTTGCCTTGACAGTCAGCTTGCCGTCAATCGGCGTTGCGATTTTGTAGATACGGAACGGCTGCGATCTGCCTGTGTCGGATGGCTTTGCAAGGATGATGTTCCCTTCTTCCAGCTGATCCGCATGGATACCATCTGCTGGGTAGACCATCTCCAGCTCAAAGCTGCCATTGCGCTTTTCCGTCACCACACAGGAATGAGCATCTGCCATCTTGCCGATGCCGTTGTTGTCAAACTTTTTCTCCATGGATGCATACAGACAAGGGATCATCCCGCTCCACCTCCTTCCTCACAGCGTCCACCAGCGCGGAGTCACTTCCACCGCCGTAATACCGCCCGTCCATGCGATCTGCGTCTTTCCTGCCGGCAGTTCCGGGAAATCATCCGAGAGGATGGTCTCATTGCAAAAGCCGCCCTCATTGTAGGCATTGTGCGTCTCGCAATTCAGCAGAACATAATCCTTAATGCTGTGGATGGTAATGGATTCATCGCCCACATACAACACACCGCCAGAATCTCCGTAGACCTTGAAGATGGGCTGTGCAGGAAATGCGAAGGGGTTCATGAGGTTGCTCCGGCTTTCCAGCCGCACAGTCTTCTGCCCTTCCACGCTCCACCGCTGGGGCTTGCAGTTGAACACCAGATCCATCTTAGCGGCTTTCTGCGCCGTCACATCGAACTCCATCGCTTCCGTACAGACAGCCATTCGGAAGAAATCCGGATCGTAGGTGTCCTGCAGCTTTTGGTAGCCGACCGGAGACAGCAGCCACGACTTGACCGCTGCGGTCTTAGCGGGCAGACCGTTAAAGAAGAACGCTTCATACTTGATATCCACATTCTGATACCGCCGCCGACCCGCTTTGGCATTCTCGCTGATGATGTCTCCGTTTCGGCCGGGAACCGACGTGCTTTCCACATCTACTGCCGGGGAATCATACACACCGGGTCCGGACAAATATAAAAGGAAGTCCTTGCTGGACTTCCCGGCAAAGGACAGATACTGCCGTGCAAACCTGCCCTTCAAATCAAACTGGGATACTGTCTTTTTCTCAGGCAAATAGCCCATACGCATCACCTTCTTACTTGTAAACCGAATCGTCCTGGTCGATCATCTCATTGATCTTGTCAGCCACGATCTGTGCCAGTTCGTTATCGTTCCGGGCGTTGTAGCCGTTCACTGTGATGTGAATACCACCCAGATTCGTGTTCTTCGTCGTTCCGCCGCCGGCCAGAGCAACCTGCGGAAGATTCCAACCGCTTGTGTTCAGCCGGGGAATATTGATCTCCGGCAGGCTGAAGGAGCAGATTCCCGCCACCCCCTGCTGAACCTTGGAAGCCATAGATCGGATCTGCTTCAGCAGACCGCCCTCGCTGGCCTTGATGCCGCCAGTCAGCAGCTTCATGAAGTCAGGCATATAGGTATCGGCATCTGCCAGCGGTCCTTCGTCCGGCACCGAGAAGTGCAGGAAACTGCGGATGCCGTTTGCCACGCTCTTGGCGGCATTGCCGACCCACGACACGCCTTTCTTGATGCCTCCAGCGATACCACTGACCACATCCTTGCCCCAGTTCACCGCCGAGGAAGCCACGTTCTTGACGCCGCTCCAGATGGAGGATGCCACGTTGCCGATGGCAGACGCCGCATTGGAGATGCCATTCTTAATGGCAGTCACACCATTGGAGAACACAGAAGTGACCTTATTCCAGATGTTGGTCACGCCCTCCCGGAAACCATCGCAGTTCTTCCAGAGAGCGGTCAGCCCAAGGCCGACACCGCCGACTGCGGCCACCGCAATACCAGCAGGGCCAGCAAGACCAGCCAGTGCTGTACCTGCCGAGGCAAGCACACCGCCAGCCGAAGAAGCGATACCAGCCAATGCACTGCCTGCACCGGCTGCAAGACCAGACACCGTTGTGCCAACAGAACCGAACAGCCCCGCAATCGCAGAACCAGCTGAGCCAGCGATGCCGCCCAGCGTGGAGCCTACACCGGAGAGCAGCCCGGACAGGCTGCTGCCAACACCGCCGAGCTTGGAGAGAACACCAGTCGCAACGCTGCCGAGGTTCGACAAGATGCCGGTTCCGCTGCTGCCAAGGCTGCCCAGCTTCGAGATGACACCGGTGACACCTTGTCCCAGACCACCCATCTTGGAGGTCAGCCCGGAGATCAGATTGCCGAAGTTCGAGACGATCTGCCCGCCATCGGCGTTGCCGATCTTCGACAGGAAACTCCCCATCTTTGTCAGCAGACCACCGCCGCCATCCGTTCCCAGTGCATTGCCGAGGTTCGTGAGCGTCTCGCCCAGGCTGCCGAAGGTACTCTTCATGGAGCCGAGCTTGTCCACGATTCCGGTGACAGTACTGACCGTATCGCCCACCTTACTGATACCCTCACCCAGACCTTTCAGGAAATCCGAGTTGAAGGTGTCACCGAGGCTGCGGATCGCGTTGCCCAGAGAACTGGTCTGGTCGCTCAAGTCTCCGATAGAGGTCTTCATGTCGGAGAATCCCTGCTTCACTTCATCGCTCATGCTGCTAACCGATGTTTTGGTGATCTTTTCAAGGTCACTCCAGACAGACCTAAACTCGCTGGTCATGCCGTCCAGACCATTCATAAGCCCAGTTCGGATGCCGGATGCCAGCCCGCTTGCAGCCGACCGAACTCTACTTGTGCTGCCGCTGATCGTAGAGGCAAAGCCACTCACCACCGACTTCACCTTGTCGCCCATGTCTCCCACGGGCGTGTTCAGGTTGGTCTTCATGGAGCCAGACAATGTCTTGACGGCCTTGACGACCTTGTCTTGATTCTTCTTGATGCCGCTTGCCAGCAGCTTCATGAAGTCAGGCATATACTCGTCCGCATCAGACAGAGGGCCAGTGTCAGGCACAGAGAAGTGCAGCAGACTTCTGACTTTGCTTGCCACGTTCTCTGCGGCCCGGACGACCGAGCCTGCCGCCGCACGAACACCGGCCGCCATCTGGGAGCAGATGTCACTGCCCCAGCTGTATGCCGAAGAAGCAATGGAGCTGAGAGAGTTGAAGTTGCTCTTGATGCTGGACACACCGGAAGAGACCGTGGAGCGCAGATTGGACATGGCACCGGACACCACCGACTGCACGCCGGAGAAGGTAGAGCTAGTCGTGGACTTCACGCCGTTCCAGCCCGAAGAAACCGTAGACTTCACTGCGTTCACAGCCGAAGATGCCGTGCTGCGGATGGTGTTCCAGCTGGAACTGAGTACCGACTGGATGCTCGACCAACTGCTGCTGGTCAGGCTGCGGAGGTTGTTCCATCCCGCCGTGACGGAACTCTTGACCGCATTGACTGAGCTGGTGGTTGCACTCTTGATGCTGTTCCAGCTCGTATTCAGCACGGTCTGGATGGAATTCCAACTGGACGTTGTCAAACTTCGCAGATTCGTCCACCCGGTCGTGACGGAAGTTTTCACTGCGTTGACCGATGCTGTTGTCGCACTCTTGATGCTGTTCCAGCTCGTGTTCAGTGCCGTTTGGATGGAACTCCAACTGGATGTTGTCAACGTGCGCAGGTTTGTCCATCCATTGGTAACGGAAGTCTTCACTGCGTTCACGGCTGTGGTGCTTGCCGTTTTAATGGAATTCCAGCTTGCCGTCAGGCTCGACTGGATGCTGGACCAGCTGGATACCGTCAGGGAACGAAGCTGTGTCCAGCCGTTCGTCACTGCGGTCTTCACACTGTTCAGGCTGGTTGTCACGAAAGTCGTAATTCCGGTCCATGCCGTAGTGAGGTTGGTCTTGACCGCATTCCATGCCGTAGTGGTATCCGAAGCGATGCCGGACCACGCTGCCGACATGGATGCCTTGATGCTGTCGATCTGGGTCGTCACAGACTGTGCCATGCCAGTACAGGCAGTCGATACGGAGGTAGACACACCCGACCATGCGGTCTGGGCTTCCGCCTCCACACCGGACCATGCGTTAGAGGTATCCGTTTTCATCTGGGTGGTAGAGTCACTGGTCTTGCCGGTGATGGCATCCCAGATACCACCAAAGAATCCGGAGATTCCTTCCCATGCGCTAGAGATGCCGGACTTGATACCCTCCCACGCAGTGCTTGCCGTAGACTGGATGCCTTCCCATGCCCCAGACAGCCCGGTGGCCACCGTTTCTACCGCCGAGGTCACGCCGGACTGGATACCGTCCCAAGCTGTAGAGATCGCACCCTTGATGCCATCCCACGCAGATGAGGCAGTTGTCTGGATGCCCGTCCATGCAGTCGAAAGCCCAGAGCCGAGCGTCTCAACCGCGCTGGACACAAAGGAGGAGATTCCCTCCCACGCGCCGGAAATGACACCCGAAATGCCCTCCCACACAGTCGATGCCGCCGACTTGATGTTCTCCCAGGCTGTAGACCAGTCGCCGGAGATCACGCTCATGACCGTCGAGATGACGGCCGAGATTGCATCCATAACCCCGCTGACCACGCCGGAGATTGCCTCCCAGACCGTAGAGAATACCGTCTGCAAGCCGGTCAGGATACCGCCAAGGAAATCCGAGATTCCGGTGAATGTCGACTGTGCGTTCTCGTCCATCTCACCGGTTTTACCCGTGAAGAACGAGACGATGCCGTTCCAGATACCCTCGAAGAAATCCTTGATCCCCGTCCAAACGCCCGTGAAAAATGCCGAGATTCCATTCCAGACGGTAGATGCTGTGGTCTGGATGCCCGTCAGGATGCCGGAGAAGAATTCGCTGATTCCTGTCCAGATCCCCTCAAAGAAGCCCTTGACGCTTTCCCAAACGGTGTTCCAGTCCGTACCGAACCAGCCGAGGAACACATCTGCTACACCCTTCAAGGTGTTCAGCACCGTAGAGAAGATAGACTTGATGCCGTTCCAGATGCCGGAGAAAATGCCCTTGACTGCCTCCCATGCGCCGCTCCAGTTGCCCTGGAACAGGTTGGAGAAAACATCGAACAGACCAATAAGGGTATCGAGGACCGTTCCCAGTACAGTGGACACGACCTGAAAGGCACCCTCGAACACAGGAGCCAACACCTGACAGAATCCATCCCAGACTGCTTTCAGCACCTCGACGATATCCTTGAAGTCAAAGCCGAGGGCATTGAGCCGCTGGGTCAGTTGGTCGCAGAAGCCGCGCACCTTTTCGACGATTCCGTTCCAGATGTTGGTGATGGCGGTGCGGAACTCCTCATTGGTGTTCCAGAGGTGCATGAAGGCAGCGACCAGCGTACCGATGACGGCTACGACCGCCATAACCGGCGCCGAGACCCCACCGAGTGCTGCGCCCAGCTTACCGAACAGTCCGGTTGCACCGCCCACCCGGGTGGAGAGCAGTCGGATGCCCTTTGCCAGCGAACTGAATCCTCGCAGAGCCGTACCAACTGTCGATATGGTCTTTCCCAGTACAATGAGCAGCGGACCGATGGCCGCAGCCAGAGCCGCCACCTTGAGGATGGTTTCTCTGGTGCTGTCATCCATGCTGTTGAGCTTGTCCACGAATGCCTGCACCGCCGACACGATCTTGCGGATGGTGGGCATCAGGAGGTCGCCAAAAGAAATAGCCAGCTCTTCCAACTGAGATTTCAGAATGGTGAGCTGACCATTTAAGTTGTCCTGCATGGTTTCTGCCATGCTCTCCGCAGAACCGTCACAGTTCTCGATGGCACCACGGAGCTTGTCGATGTCACCTTCGCCGGCATTCATCAGGGCAAGGAAACCGGACATGGCGTTCTTGCCGACCAGCGATTCGGCATTGGCTGCCTTTTCGGATTCGGTCAGACCGGAGAACGCCACACGGCAGTCCGCAAGGATATCGTTCAGGCTTCTCATGCTGCCGTCCGCATTGCTGGTGGCGATAGTGACCTCGCCGATGTTCTTGCCTGCAAATGTCACTTCGCCAGCAAGGTTGTTCATGATGGATCGCAGCGAAGTACCTGCCTGTGATGCCTTGATACCGCTGTTTGCCATGAGGCCGATGGCTTCTGCGGTGTCCTCTGCGCTGAAACCCAGCGCACCGGCGATAGGCGCACAGTACTTGAAGGTCTCGCCCATCATGCTGACGTTGGTGTTTGCATTGGACGATGCCGCCGCAAGGATGTCCGCAAAGTGACCGGAATCCGCAGCCGACAGACCAAAGGCGGTCAAGGCATCCGTAACAATATCCGAGGTGGTCGCCAAGTCCTCACCGGATGCAGCAGCAAGGTTCATGATGCCCTCGATACCATCCAGCATATCCCCGGTCTTCCAGCCGGCCATCGCCATGTATTCCATAGCGGAGGCTGCTTCGGAGGCTGAAAACTTGGTCTTGGCACCCATCTCACGGGCTTTTTCACGCAGGGAATCAAAGTCAGAGCCAGTCGCGCCGGAAATGGCGGCGACCTTACTCATCTCCTGGTCGAAGTCTGCTGCGGTCTTCACCGCCGCTGTGCCTAAGCCAGTAACCGCCGCTGTGACCGGCAGGAACTTCTTACCCACACCCTCGACCTGAGAGCCGACCGTCTGGAGCTTTTCCCCCACCGCATCGATCTTGGCAAGGGTCGTATTGGTTACCGCCGCCTGTTCCTGCAGGGATTTGAGGTTCTGCTCCGTCTCCACGATCTCACGCTGGAGTGCATCGTACTGGTCCTGCGTGATCTTGCCATCTGCAAGCTGCTGGTTGGCCTGCTCTGCCGCCGTCTTTAAGGTGGTGAGCTTCTCCTTGGTGGCTTCGATAGCCTCCTTCAGCATCCTCTGCTTCTGGGTGACAGCCTCGGTGTTGGAGGGGTCCAGTTTCAGGAGCTTGTTGACATCCTTCAGCTCAGACTGCGTTGTTTTGATGGTTTTGTTGACGCTTTCCAGTGCCTTGGAAAGTTTTGTAGTATCGCCGCCGATCTCAACGGTAATGCCTGCGATTCTGGATGCCATGCGGATAACCACCTCCTTCGGGGCATAAGTAAAGGCCCATCCGCACAAGGCGAATAGGCCAAAGAAATATTATAGTCAGTATCAAATCCGACCGACTTGCATACAATATATTTGTAAACAAATAAGTCGATGTTCTTGTTGACGTTTTCGCAAACCCATGCTATAATGCAAGTGAAGAAAGGAGTTGACAATTATGGCATCTGTTATGAGTGCAATCACCAATACCGTTCCTATCACCCAGTTTAATCGAGGGCTTGCCGGCAAGATTTTTGATGAGGTTAAGCAGTGTGGTGCAAAGGTTGTCATGAAGAACAACACTGCGGAGTGTGTCCTTATCTCTCCTGACGAGTATGTCCGCCTGATGGACGAACTGAATGACGCTCGCCTTTTGGCGGTCGCCTCTGAACGTATGGCGCACTTTGACCCTTCTACCTTGATTTCCGAAGAGGAAATGAACCGTCGGCTCGGTGTCACTGAAGACGACCTCTCCGGTTTTGACGAGGTAGAAATCGAATGAGTTGGAAAGTCGAATACCTCCCAGAAGCGGAAAAAGACCTCAAAGGTTTAGATGGAAGTCAGCGCAATCTTGTTCTAAAAGCAATCAAGAAAGTTCAGCAGAATCCTCTTCCTGTCGATGAGAATGGCTACGGAAAACCTCTCGGCAATCATAGCAGCACCAGTCTTGCAGGTTTAATGAAAATCAAACTTCGCTCCGCTGGTCTGCGCATTGTTTACCAACTTCGTCGTACTGAAACATCCATGATGATAATTGTCATCGGAGTTCGTGCAGATGAAGAAGTTTATGAACTTGCCCAGAAGAGGGTTCGTAAACACGATATACTCGGTTGACTATCTTCACCCAATCAGCTATAATTCAATAGTGATCAGGTTTCGGTAACCTTGCGAGGTCTGAGACCGGGAAGATGACCTCCGGGCCACCTTCTTTCTCCCCCAGCTGTGCACGGCTGGGGGATTTTTCTTTATCCTCGCAGACTTTCGTGCTTATTTTGCAATCAATATAAGCACGAAAGTTTGGTCAGAACCGGTCAAAGTCTGCCTGCGATGCCAGCTCCTGATACGGATACTCATCGTTCTGCCGCTCTGTGAACATGTCATTGACCAACCCGATGGTCAGCAAGTCGAGGTCGGCGATGCTGATACCGAGCTGCACACAGCGCAGCATGAAGAGTGGGGTGGTCATTACCCGCTCACTTTTGCGAGGTTTTTTCTTGCTTCCACCTCCGTCTGGACGTTCAGACCCCACAGTTCGATGAGCTGGGGCAGAATCTGGTATATGGAGAAGGTGTTGAAGTTCTCCAGCCACTCATCCGGGGTGTCCGGCACCTGATCAGGATGGGCGTGCTTTGCCATAATATAGGCGATATTCTCGAACATCTCCAGACTAAACAGGTCAAGGCTGGAGCTTTCCTCATCGTTATCCCCCACGCTCTTTTCCAGAGAACGCAGGTCTTTGTAGATATTCCGGCCGAACTTAATGCGATACAGCCTCGGCACGGCTGCGCTGGCACGGAACTCCACCATCTGACCATCGATCTCGATTTTCTTTGTAACTGCCATAGTCTTTATCCTCCATTTCATGTAGAAAGGGCAGAGCCTCCGCCCCGCCCTCGGTTTGTGTACTTGCTTACTCTGCCGGGTCGATGCTGACCAGTGCATTGCTGCCGCTGACGGTGGGCAGCTTGCCATCCCACTTCTGAATCTTCTGGTACTCGATCAGGGTATCAGACAGGCTTTCTGCAATCTTGCGGTTGGCTTCAGCCTGAGCATCTGCGGCAATGGAGGTCTTCTGTGCCTCCGCCTCGGCATTGGTGATCGCCACTTGCTTGTCGGCCTCAGCCTTGGCAATGGCGGCTTCGTTCTCGATCTTCTGCTTGTCGGCGTTTTGCTGGGCAATGGACTTCTGCTGGATGGCAGTGTTATACGCCTCTTCAAAATCCATGTTGTTGATGACCACCTTATTGATGAACACAGCACCCTCGCCATACTTCTGGTTCAGGGACTCTGCCAGCTTCTGCTGTGCCAGCGGCTCGATCTTGGTGCGGTTGGTGACCTCATTGGGGCCAAGCTCGGCCATGGCGGACTTGATGGCAGATGCCACCAACTCGTCACCGACCAGATTCTTGGTGTCGGATACATTGGCATACAGCCATGCACTCTTTTCCGGGAGCACCTGATAGGTCACGATTACATCTGCGGCATACACAGGAGTCTTGTCGGAGGCTTCGCCCCAGATCTGTGCCTCGATGTGCTTGTCCTGCTGCTTGTTGGACACGGTATGGATGCTCTGGACAAACGGAATGGTGAAGTTGAGCTTGCCGCTCTGGATGGTGGCCTCCTGAATCTGGCCGAAACTGGTCTTCACGCCCGTGTAGCCGGTTGGCACGATGGTCACCGACTGGAACAGCAGGAAGGCCACGAAGATGACAGTGAACAGGGAAAATACACGATGCTTTTTCATATTGAAAATCTCCTTATACAATAATGTAGAAAGCAGAGCCGAAGCCCTGCCTCGGTTTATCAGCCCTGAGGATCAGTCTCCTCAGTCACCACACTGGAGGCCTCTGCCTGCGGCTCATAGACCTTCTCGTACCACTTGTTGTAGACATCGTCGCTGGTGTTGGTGCCGGTCTTGGCCTTGACATAACCGTTTGCCAGCGGCGTTGCCTGCAAGGTCAGGGTGTCGGTCTTGACCTCCTTGCTGTCCTCGTTGGTATCACCTTCGATGGACGGACGGCTTGCCACACAGTTGTACATAACGTGGCGGATATGCCGCTGGTCGCCATCGAACTCGAACAGGAACGCGAAATGCTCCAGTTCTGCGTTGGCGTTTTCCGCCAGAACGCCGTTGCCATCCAGTTCCTCGTGCATGATATCCGTGAGGAAGGACTCCGGAATCAGGGCGATTTCCAGATCACCCTCATAGCCGGAGTTGTTATTCACGACATAGTAGGCGATATTGTCCGCATAGAACGGCTCAATATCACCATTGGCATCCAGGGACAGACTGACCGCACCAGGGATGCGTACCGGGGTATCGTAGGTAACGCCGCCGTCCTCGTCAAAGGTCGCCTTGGCGTAATGGCAGTTTTTCAGGCCGTACTTGACCTTGTTGCTTTTCTTGCTCATTGCTTTCTCCTCTCGTGAAAAAAGCCCTGCGGCTGACTCAGACGGTCAGCTCATACAGGACTTCATACATTTTTTCCGTCTCGATCCAAACCTCGCTCTTTTCATAGAAAAGCTCGTGGGCGGTCAGGACTTCTTCGATTGCTGCCTCCATATCCGGGTCTTTGTAATCGGTGTAGACCTCAATGTCCAGCCGATTGAAGTGGTGGTACACGATGCCGTCCGCACTAAAATTTGCGGCTTTCGGATACAGAAAACAGATGAATGGCGGATCAGGGCTTTCCCCTTCTGCAAAATGGTCATACGCATAGGGCAGCCCCATTTCTTCCACCATCGCTTTGACTTCTGCGTGGGTCATGGCATCCTCCTACTTCAGTGCTTTCTCGATGAGGCTTTGGAGCAGCTCGACCCCCTCCTGCTCGGCAGGAGCAATGTGCGGTCTTGCCGCCACACGCCCACCGCCGCGCTTGGCGTGGCCCTTTTCCAAAAGATGCGCCAGCTGGTATCGGTCTTTGGAATGGACGACCATCTGAAGACTCTGACTGGATTCCTCCTGCTTGGTCGCCACCCAGCTCGACTTATACCGACCGGTCCGGGATGGCGCGCCGGCCTCGATTTCCTCCTTGACCGTCTTTGCCGATTTCCGAACCGCTCGTTTGACCTCGGAGGATGCCAGCTTCGCATATTCCTGCAAGCCCTCGTTGATGGCTTCTGCCATTCCGTCGATACTCACGGTCTTGCTCATTTCTGCCTCCGTTCCAGCCGACAATGCAGCTTGATGGTCTTCTTTCCATAGTTCATGGGGTCAACGGACGTGATATCGTAAAGTTCCCCGCGGAACAGCACCCGAAAGCCGGTGGAGGTCAATTTATTGACCTCACTGCACCAGCGCACCGTGAACACCACGCTTTTCTGCTCGGCTGTGACTTCACCTTCATCCTCCTGCGCCTCATAGGTCGAAGCGTAGGCGAAGCAGGTGTAATAATCCACCCATGCGCTCCGATGATTTCCGACCTTATCGGTCATGTGCTTGCTCTGCTGGATCGTGATCCTCTCGCTCAGCTTATCGATCATCAGAACACCCCCTCCCTCACAGCGAACAGAATGGAACGGAGCGTCAGCACCAGCTGGTGATGGTCGGCTTCGTCCCGGTGTTCATACAAATAGCCCAGCGCATACAGAATTGCCACACGGCAAGTGCTGCGCAGGGCTTCCAGCTCCCTCGTCGGTTTGACACCGTTCTCGGCATCCCGGTCGGCAGCATTGACTGCCTCCCACTGGTCGTCCGAGAGCCGGCCCACATCCTTGCACATCTGCTCGGCCGAGGAAAGCAGAATGCCGATCAGGGCATCTTCATCCCCGCTGTCCACGCGCAGATAGGTCTTTGCTTCAAAAAGCGGGATCAGTGCCATGATCGGTCATCCCCCTCTCTTATCAGCCGCCGGCAGCCATCTGGAGGAGCTGCACGGACTCGGGCAGGATCAGCTTGCCATCGACGCGCTGGGTGGTCAGGAAGCCGACCTGATCCGTGCGGGCATACAGCTCGTTCAGGCGGCGGAAGGTGCGATTCTGGCGGTCAGCCACCCAGTAGTAGCTGTAGTCACCAAAGGCCATGACCTTATTGCCGCCCTTGATCTCCGGCATAAAAGCGGAGGTCTTCAGGGGACGGTTCAGCAGAGTATCGGGCTTGCCGATTTCCAGACCCGGCTTCCAGATATAGTTGCCGTTGTTGTCCTTGATGGTCATCAGCTGCAGCACCAGTGCCTCATTGCAGAGGAACTGCGCTTTCTTGCGGTACGGAGCCTTCAGTGCGTAGTACAGCTTGAAGATCTCATCAAAGGTGACAGCATCCTGCTTGGCAGCCTTGACACCGACCTTTGCGCCGCCGGTCTCAGCCAGCAGGCCCAGAGGCTTACCAACACCATCACCGGTGATGAAAGCACGCTCCTCCGCATTGCCCATACGCACACCGAACCGACGCGCAATATAGGTGGCGAGGTCGAAGGCAGAATCATTCAGCAGCTCGTTGGAGATCTTGATCATGGTGCCCAGCTTGTAAGCGGACAGCATGGTCTGACCGAAGGTCGCATCGCTTTCGGGGATCTCCTCACCCTCATCGATCCAGCTTGCCTCGCCGGTATCCTCCGCAATGGGAATCTTGCGGGTGCCGGAGCTGGTGCGGATGACCGTTGCCATGCCACGGAAGATGTTGTTTTCCTCCAGAGCCTCCACCAGCTTCTTCTCGAACTCGTCAGGAACGGTAAAGCCGCCCTCGGTGTCCTCGCCCACGGACAGAGCGTTGCGGACCTCGCCGTAATGACCACGGTTGCGGATCATGTTCCAGAAGTTCTCGGCGTACTCGGCAGTAGCAGTCGGCTTGACATCCTTCTTGGCTCCGTTCTTGGGGTCGGCATGGACGGGGTTGGAAGTGGGCGCAGACAGCTGTGCCTCGATCTGTGCCTGCTGTTCCAGACGCTCGATTTCAGCACCCAGATCCTTGACCTCCTGTGCCATCTTGTTGTACTGCTCCACAGCCTCGGCTTTCACCAGACCGTTATCGCCGCGGTTCTTTTCCAGGAAGTCCTTGGTCTGCTCCCAGAGAGCGTTGCGCTTGGTGCGCAGTTCCAGAATCTTACTCATAGTGTTGTACCTCCATGAATTTCGTGTTTTCGGTATGAAAAAAGCCGGGGCGCATCATTTCATGCACTCCAGCTGTTTCATCAGGACGTTATAGGAGTAATCCCCTTCCTCCGTCTTTCCGTCCATGTCAAGGACAGGACCGGCTTCCGCAGGGAGATCACTGGGCGGCTCCGTTTGAGCCGCAGGGGTATCAGGCTTGACTCCCAGACGATTCAGGACGATTAGATCCATCTGACGGCTGGAGAAAAGGTGCCCTGCCGTATCCTGTTGGAACGGCTTCTTTTCTTCGCCCTCGCCCGGTTCTTCATCGGGAGTCTTCTCCGGCTTATCGGGGTTCGCCGGGTCACTGTCAGGTTCATCCTCTTTCTTTGAGAAAAGGATTTCATCCGCAAAGCCCAATTCCACGGCTTTCTTCGCATTCATCCACGTTTCGTTGGACATGAGGTTTGCGATTCGGGCATGGGACAGGCCACTCTTGGATGCGTAGGCGTTGATGATGCTCTCCTTGACCTCGTTCAACACCTCGATAGCTTTCTCCATATCCTTGGTGTTCCCCATCGCAACGGTACTGGGGTCATGGATCATCAGCATAGCAACCGGGCTCATCTGGACGGTATCTCCGGCCATGGCAACAACGGACGCCGCAGATGCAGCAATCGCATCGATCTTGACCGTGATGCTGCCCTTGTAGTCCTTGAGCATGGTATAGATCTCGGCAGCAGCAAACACATTGCCGCCCGGGCTGTTGATCCAGACGGTCACATCACCCTCACCGGCATTCAGCTCATCCCGGAACATCTGCGGTGTAATTTCATCACCCCAGAAAGATTCCTCGTCGATGGGGCCTTCCAGCCGGAGAGTTCTGGTCTCGTCACTGTCCTTGATCCAGTTCCAGAACTTTTTCATCTACTTCTCCTTTCACTTTTCTTCGGCATACTCTCACTCTGCCGGTTATCGCTGTCAGGGTTTTCTTCCTCCGGCTGTGTCTGCTGAGGCTGATTCTGCTGGGCAGCGGCAGCCTTGTTCTGCTGGGCAGCGGCAGCCTTGTTCTGCTGCGCCAGTCCTGCGTCTTTCAACTTCACATAGCCACCGTTGAGGTAGTAGTCGTCACCTCCCTGGTCAGCCGGGATCAGATCCATGTTTTCCAGACGATGGATATCATTGGGAGACAGAAAACCGTTGCTGATGCCGGTGGCATAGCCGTTCATCCGGCTCTGGTAGTCGCCGCGCAGCAGACCGTCCACATTGAACTTCGGAAAGTAGGTATCCTGCTCGTCCTCCAGCAGCAGATCCTTGATAATGCCCTGCTCAATGCGGACGAGCCACGGAGTCAGGGAATGCATCACGAAGTTCAGCGACTGGTATTCGATGTTGGAGAAGGTCGCATGGGACAGATCCGCTACCAGATGCGGCGGCACACGAAAGATACGGCAGATTTCCGTCACAGAGAACTGCTTAGATTCAAGGAACTGACTGTCCTCCGGCGGCAGCGACACAGGCTTGTAGGTCATGCCCTCTTCGAGAACAGCCACCCGATGCGCATTTGCCGCACCGCCGTAAGCTGCTTCCCAATTGTCCCGGACACGGTTCGGGTCTTTCATGACGCCGGGATGTTCCAACACACCGCTGGGTTGTGCGCCGTTCTTGAAGAACGCCGAGCCGTACTTGTCCACCGCAATGGAAGTGCCGAGGCTGTTCTTCATCATAGCGATCGGTGAAAAACCGATCAGACCATTGAAGCCCAACCCCGGCACATGGAATATCTCATCCCGGCGAAAGTAGATATCCTTGTTCTGCTCTCCCGGAACTTCATCCGTATAGGCGTGGTAGATGTAGTACAGCTCGCCGCTTTCATCCCGGTCCACCTCGACGTTTTCCGGCAGCAGCGGATACAGTCCCAGCACCGTGTTCTTGCCATCCCGGACGATCTGTGCGTAGGCGTTGCCCCAAAGAAGCAGGTGAGTCATCAGGGTCTCCCAGAACACAAAAGACGTCATTTCCGGGTTAGGCTGTCTGTACAGGATCTTGTACAGCGGATGATCTCTTGCCTTTTCCTTGTTGCCGTTCTCGTCCGTTACCCGATACAGGTGTAGCGGCAAAGCGGCAATGGATTCTGCCAACAGTCGGACACAGGCATACACGGTCGGGATCTGCATGGCGGCCTTTTCATCCACCTGTTCCCCGGCATTGGATCGGCCAAACACAAAGGTCTGCCCGGAATCACGGACATTGTCCGTAACCTGGGGCAGACCTTCTTTCGGTGATGGGGTTTCAGGTTGGGGAGAGTCTCTTGGGTTTTCAAAACCCAGCCATTCCCAGAATGTCATCAGGCGTTATCCCCCTTCTCCAGCTCCGGCAGACCGGCCAGGCTGGTTCCGAGGGAGGCCACGCCAGCCACAATCGCTGCGCTGCCTACCGCCATCCAGTCCACCGTGCCGCTGGGCATCTGTGTCACGACCAGTGCTGCACCGGTCTGGAACATGGTCTTTGCGGCGCGGATACTTGCTGCGCGCCACCAGCCTGCACTCATAAGATACTTCATATTCTTATCCTCCATGCTTTTGTGTATCAAAAAACGATCATGTCACGTTCATCGTAGATGCTGCCCTGCTGCTGTCCTTCATTTCGGATGCAGCGGTCCAGTGCCATGATCGCAGCGACGATACCGTCAATTTTCTCCGGCGACTTTGCCTTGGTAGGCTTGATATTGCCGGCCGGATCAGTGTCCACGACCACATTGCCAGCCATCCATGCCATGATGGGGTTGCCGCCGTGAACGATACGTCCTTCCATCAGGAGCTTATAGAACTCCTTGGTGGGCGGGCTCATATCCTTAAATCCTTGTCCGAAAGGTACGACCGTGAATCCCATCCCCTCTAGGTTCTGGGTCATCTGCACCGCTCCCCATCGGTCAAAGGCGATTTCCAAAATATGATAAGTCTTGCCCAGTTCTTCGATGACTTTTTCGATGAACCCGTAATGGATGACATTGCCCTCGGTCGCCATCAGATAGCCCTGCTGGAACCAAATGTCATAGGGCACAGATGCCCTGCGCACACGCTGGGGAATCGTATCCTCCGGAATCCAGAAGAACGGCAGCATGATGTACTTTTCCTCCGAGGTTCTGGGTGGGAACATCAGCACAAAAGCCGTGATGTCACCGGTGCTGGACAAGTCCAGTCCACCGTAGCAGTCACGGCCTTTGAGAGCTTCCATATCGATTGGTTGGTTGCCGAGGTCATAGATGTGTTCCGGGATAAATCGGGTCAGTGAGGACACCCACATATTCAAACGAAGCTGCTTGAACACATTCTCCTCTGCGGGATTATCCAGCGCCTCCTGAAACGCATCCCTGACACGCTGGATCTGGATGGTCTGTCCCAGTGAGGGATTGGCTTTGTACCAGTTGGCTTCATCATGCCAGTCATCTTCATCGGTCAGTCCATAGACCACCGGATAGAATGTGTGGTCTATCTTGCGACCGGCAAGAAGGTCAAGGGCTTTCATGTGCAGCTCATAGCAGATGCTCTCCTTGTCCGTGCCGGCCGTGGTGATCAGGAAGAACAGCGGCTGTTCACGGGCATCACCGGAACCTTTGGTCAGGACATCGTAGAGCTTGCGGTTGGGCTGGGCATGGACTTCGTCCAGCACCAGACCGGACACGTTCAAGCCGTGCTTCGTGCCGACTTCCGCCGACAACACCTGATAAAACCCGGCGTTGCTGTAGTTCACGATACGCTTGGTCGCCGCCATGATCTTACAGCGTTTCATGAGAGCCGGGGTCATCTGCACCATCTGGTTGGCAACATCAAAAACGATAGATGCCTGCTGACGGTCGGCGGCTGCGCCATAGACTTCTGCAGAGGGCTCGTTATCGGCAAACAGCAGATACAGTGCCACCGCAGCGGCCAGCTCCGACTTGCCGTTCTTCTTTCCGATTTCGACATAAGCTGTGCGGAACTGACGGTTGCCACGCTCATCCACGATGCCAAACACATCCCGGATGATCTGCTCCTGCCAAGGGAGCAGCCAGAACCGCTTGCCCGCCCACTTGCCTTTGGTGTGTCGGAGGTTTTCGATAAAGCGCACGGCGCGGTCGGCCTTGGCTTTATCGTAGTGACAGGTCGGCAGCATGAAGCGGCTGGGCTTGTAGTCTTTGAGTTTTGGGTAGTTCTTCGGTCTGCTCTCCATCATCCGCCACCTCCCAGCAGGTTTTCCATCTCATCAGCAGCATCCGCAGGGCTGCAATCCGAGGCAATGATCCGGCTTCGGGAGGATGGGGTCAGACCGAACTGCTCGGCAAAGCGGTTCATGATTTTCAGATAGGTCTGTGCAATGGAGACCTGCGGCACCTGCTGCCAATAGCCGGAGGGCGTTTTGACGATGGTGCCGTGCTGGGTGATGAATTCTTCTGCTTCTTTCCATCGTGCGTATGCCTGACAATAGCCGGCGAAGGCAGCCATGTCCACTTCGGTCAGGATGCCGATGGCTTCCATCTGCTTGGCAAGACGCCGCCATTCTTTTTTTGCTTCCGGCTCCAGCCATTTCGGACACGCCGGTGCTTTCTTTGTGGGCTTCGGTTCGCTGGTGTTCAGCGGATGCTTGCCCGGATTGCCTTCCAGCTCTTTCATGGCGGTCGGCTTTGGTTTTCTGCCTCTGGTAGCCATCGGCTCTCCCTCCTCTCCTCAAAAATGGGCAAAAGAAAAAGGACCTCCGAAGAAGTCCTTTGTATATCAAACACGGTGGATACGAGACACAACCCCCTGCGGGGCGTGTGTCCTTTGTGCGTTATGCGTTGGGGTTGGCTTCCTTCCAGGCTTCGTACTCGTCGGCAAGCTCGGCCTCCTCGATGACCTGCCAGATGCTGCAAAAGCGGATGCGCTGGTGGGCGATGTCCTCGGCTGTCCAGCTTTCCGGCTTTCGGCTCATGTCGTGGTAGGCGTCCATCTCGGCCTTCGTCCGCTGGAAAAGGATGTCCTTGAGCCGCATGGTTTTGGCGTTGTTCCGCAGAGTGTACCGCTTGTCCTCGGCTGCCCGGCAAAGTCTGCCAAGGTCATCGCAGTTGATGCTCATGTCCTGCTTGAAGGCGATCTCAATGCCGGTCAGCTCTCGCTCGGTGGCGGCTGCTTGGATGCGGGTCAGGTAGGTTTTTGCGTTCTTCATCATGGTCTGTATCCTCCGTGTGTTTGTTTTCCCTTTCGGTGTCTGTATATTACCGTCACTGGGGCAGTATATCAAGCGGCTATGATACACGATCATTCGCCCACAGTCTTGTCGGATATGTGTATATCCTGCACACGGAAGATCTGCCGCAACGAGCGAAAGCCCCCCGCAGGGAGCCTCCGCCCATATCTCAGTGCGCGTTCCGGATGCACCATTCGATGGCGTGTCCGGCATCCGAGAAGACCTCATCCGAAATCTTCAGCAGTTCCAGTCGGCACTCGATCGATGAAAGCCCTTCCTTGGGGTCCTCAGCGAATCCGTAAACCGCAGCCTCCACGCCGCCCTTCCAGTTCGTTTTGGCAACCAGAACCCGGTCGCCAAACTGCAGGATGCTGTCGTTGCAAGGACTGAGCAGGTCGTAGTAGCTCTCGATGCTGATGCTGTGTTCCGGGAAGTTGTTCAGATGCTTCTTCATGGTGAAATCCTCCGTGTTTTTCATTCCGTAGGGTCTTCCCCTTTCGGTATGCACATATTACCGTCATGTGGGGAGGATAGCAAGCGGCTATACCGCACGATCATCCGCCCGGAATACCGGGCAGAATGTACATCACTCTCCGTCCTCGGCATCCTGTTCAATGAACTCCCGGATTACTTCATAAAAGAGCTGGGAGTCGTATTCCAGCGGCTCACGACCTTGAGAGAAATCAATTTCAATCTGGTCCTTGACCATCTCCTTGGCAGCCTCCAGCGTGAAGCCGGCCTTATCCTCGTCATTCATATTGTTGTAGATGTCCACGATAAGGTCCATGACTCTTTCGTCGTTCATACTCATTCCTCCGTTGCCCCACCACCTCGCCACACAGCCCCTGTGTGGGGCTTGTGCGGTTTGGTTGGGGGGGTTTGTTGGCTTGCATCTGCGCCCCCTTTGTGGGGGCTGTGTCGGGCTTACTTCTCTGCCTTACCCAGAAGGTAGGCTTCCTCCATGGCTTTCTGGATGCCCCAAACGGGAACCTCGATGAAATCCTCGCTGTCGCAGCCGCGCGCTTCAAGGTCGCCTCGGTTTTCTACCTCCACCATCAGGCGCTTTGCGATGTCCAGCAGGGCTTTCTGCTGCTTCTTGGTCAGGGTCTGCTTTTTCATGTCAATGTACCTCGCTTTCGTTTTTGTGACTGTATATTACCGTCACGTCCCACAGATAGCAAGGCCGCAGATCACACGATCATTCACGCTAAGATCAGTGTATATTTGAGGGCCCAGGCACGGGAAAAGGGGCCGCCCTTTCAGGCAAGCCCCCGCCGTTTTCTGCTCAGTAGTCTTCTTCCTCATCGTAGTCATCTTCGCAGTCGTCGTAGTCCTCTTCCTCATCGCAGCTGTCGTCCCAGTCTTCCGCCATATCGCGGAAATCCCACATGTCTTTGGTAGGCTGATTGCGGAGGGCAGGATTCCGCTCAACATAGTCGGCAACCGCACCCTCAAGGGTATCCAGAACCTTTTCGTAGGCATCCTCGCTGAAGATCTCCCAAAGGGCTACGGTCAGGCTGCTGATCTCTGCGTTGCCCTTGGCGATCAGGAACCGGGCTGCGGGGTTGCAGGTTTCTTTGCCGTAGCCCTGGTTGACCATGTCGCCGTCGTTGAAGAATCGGTACCCGATCCGTGCGGTGGCTCTGACCAGTTCTCCGGCGAGGCTATCCGCCTTGCCGCTCGTGGGAACCAGTTCCTCGAAAAGCTTATTGATGCGGTCTTCGTTCTTCGTCATTTTTGTATCCTCCAGTGTGTTTTTTGTGTTCTTCGTGGGGTTTTCCCCTTTCGGTATGCACATATTACCGTCACTTTCGCACACTATCAAGCGGCTATGATACACGATCATTCGCCCCTGGATTTGTGTACATTCGGGCGGTATGGCATTGGACGGACACGAGCAAAAGGCCGGTTTCCCAGCCCCTTGCCCCTATCCGTTCGGTTTACTTGCGGATTTCTAGATAGCTTGTATTGCCCCAGCAATCGGTGGTCTTGAACCGCACCTTCTGTTCGGTTTCCCGGTCGAGGGCTACTTTCTTCAGAAGTTTCATCTTCTGGATGCGCCGCAGAAGGTCTGCTGCGTTCTTGGCATCTTCAATGGCGTCTTGGATCTCGACCACCGAGCAGTCGGTGCCGTACCAAAGGTTGCTGAGCGCCTCCGGGATGCCGTTGGCAGTGAAAAGTCGGATGTTCGTGTAGGTCATGGTGTTTATCTCCCTTCGTTTTTGTGACTGTATATTACCGTCACTCAGGGGTGATAGCAAGCGGCTAATGTACACGATCATCTGGCCCATCACTCCGGAAAATGTGTCACTTTGCGCCGCCGTGATATTCCTCGATATACTGCCTTCCGTCCGGTTCGGTGACCACCGCAGGATAGCGCACACGGCTGCCGTGCCGGGTCAGGAGCTCGGCGGCAAGGTCTGCAAGTTCTCCGAGAATCTCCATGTTCCATTGGAGGTCGTCATCCTCCGCCATGACCTTGCAGAATTCATACGCAGCGTTGTAGATCTCATCGTTGCGGGCACTTTGGGCATCCGAAAGCTCCAGTTCCTCATCCGTATCCGGCGCCGTGGGTTTCGGGCACTCTGCCCAGCGCCCTTCGTAGGTCTCGCCAGCCTCACAGCCGTCGGCGTCGTATTCGTTGACCCGAACCCACCGGTTCGACTGGAACACTCGCTCGGTGATGCCGTTCTTCCGGATGCTGAGCATCACCTTCTCCCCATTTTCATTGACGCCCCACAGGGCGTCCGGGTAATCCCCGAACTCCTGAATCATCTGACGGCGAGTGGCAAGGTCGCCAAAATTGGCGGCCAATACATTGAGCCGGATCGTGTCCAGCTTCTTGTCCAGTTCCATTTTCATATTCGTTCTCCCCTTTCAGAATTCCAAGGTCTCCAGAACCTCGTCCGTGCCGGTCTCCCAGTCGTGGCGGGTCAGGCGGATGCGGCTGTACAGCTCGGCGCTGTCCGGCTCATCGAAAAGCCGGAAGCATTCTCTGGCAAAGCCCTCATCGGTGTACTGCTGGGTCTCGTCGGGCTGGCCGTCCAGCCGGGTGAAGGTGATCTCGTAGGTGTAGCGTTCCATGTTTTTTCCTTCCTTTCCGTTTCGGTATGTGCATATTACCGTCGTTCCGGCATAATAGCAAGTCCATAAAACGTCATATTATCGACGATCCTCTACCCATATCTTTGGTGAATCTATGTCGATAAATGGCCTTGATAAATATGTGTTTTAGAGCGAATATACAGACACAGAAAGGAAAACACACACGGAAAACGGAGGCAACCACCATGAAAAAGGCCATCAGCGAGATTGAAAGCATCATCGAGGACCGCATTGCAGAGCTTGAAGAAGAATACGAGCTGGACATTTTCGACCGCAACGACATCCGCGAAGAGGAATACCGCAAGGGCGGTTGGAAACACGACCCCTTCCCCGAAGAACTGGAGGAGGAAGAGGACGAGGAAGAAGAATGGCATTACATGAGCCTTGAGCAGCAGCTCTACGAAGTCGGCATGAGCATGCGGGATTTCCTTTAAGGGAATCCGCCAAGGAACCCCCAGCAAAGGCTGGGGCTGTTCCTCGTTGTCCCCGTTTTCCGTTGACCATATACACAGTTCTGCTGCACAAAGATCGTGGAAAATCCTGCTCTTTCCCGGCTTGCTATTCTTGCAAACCAGAGCTAATATACAGTAAACTGGGAAAGGGTTCTCGATGATTCGAGGCCCCCCACCAGCCCACAAGCCAACCCCTCCTGCCTAGGCAGAAGGGGCCGTTTTCTTTATTCGGGCTGTGTGCCGTCGCTGGTCTCAATGACCATGATGCCGTCTGCGGTGCGGACGAACATTTCCGGATTCCAGAAACGCTTCTTGAACTTTGCCATCAGGTCAGACGGCAGGTCGGTGAAGTCCTCGTGACCTGTGCCGCAGAGGAAGAAGCTCCCTCGAATGGGCTGCTCCAGCTCCCGGATGTATCGACTGAACAGCTTGTCCGTAAACAGGCCGTTGTCGTCCGTCACCAAAGCCATCCGTTCCGGCCACGGGTAGGTTGCCGTGATGCAGTCGCAGTCCAGCACCTTATAGTACTCTTCCAGCGTGGGCTGGATATCGATCTCCTTCGGATGTTCCATCGGCTCGATCAAAAGCACCTTCATTCGACCCACCCCGCTTTCACGATTGCCCAGTCGGTCAGCGGTGTTGGTTGCCCAAGAAAGTCTTCCATCGCTTCTATCGTTCCGCAGGCGTTGCACACCATAATCTCTGCGTAGCGGCTGAGGGCTTGCTGCTGGTGGTCGTAGCTATCCGGCTCAGCGCCGCACCGTGGGCAACGTGGGCCCGCGTGTCGCGTCTTACCGAGGTAGTCGAGCGATTTCTTTACCTCGGCCTCGGACGCCACACGGTGGCAACTGTCCGCACCGTAGGCAACGTTCAGGCTGCCGCCCGTATCCCACAAAACCATCACGCTGCCAGCATCGTCCACGCCCCGGCAGGTTCCCTGCGTTCCGATGGGCGGTGACTGCTCATCGTCCATTCGGTCCAGCACCACGCGGCAGCCGATGGGAAACTGCATCCGCAGGCATTCCACGGTCTTTCTATCCGGAAAGCTCATCCCTGTACCTCCTGGATCATCTTCTCTGCAAGTTTCTTGTTGCTCGTACACTTCTTCAGCGCACCCTCCAAGATGTGCATCGGGAAGTGAAATGCCTTGTAGCCATCGTGGAGGGCCCGATAGTAGTACAGGCTCGGCATCCGCTGCCCATAGTCATGTTCCATAATGTAGACCATCGCCGTGACGGTCATGGGTTCTGCATTCTCACGGACGACCTCGACCTCCAGCTTTTCCTTTCGGTAGTAATGCGGGTATCCCTCGTATATGTCGAGGTTCTTCTCATCCTCTGCGGAGATTTCCCATACCAGAACCGGCGTGTTCTTTTCCTTGTTCGGCAGGATGGTCGCACAGCCCTTGAAGGCTAGCTCCCAGCCCTCCAGCACTGCCTGTCCCACAATGCGGGCATCCGGACACCGCTGTGCCATCTGCTCCACCGACAGGTTGCTGCCGTAGGCGATGTAATACTTCTTTTTGCTCATATTCTGTAACCCCTTTCATTTCCGCCTGTTGTTCGGCGGTATGGTATATATGCCTCTGTTTTGCCTGAATAGCAAGGCCAATGTGCGTCATATCCTGCACAATGATTCTCGCATTTGATCGTGGATATTGTACTCACTCAATCTGTGCGAGGAACTTTGCAGCGACTGCCTTTCCGATGCTGGCGGAAAGGCCATCTTGAAGCACATCCATCGGAAAGCCCCAATCAGTATAGCCTTCGTACAAAAGTCTGAAATAGTCGTAGCTGGGGCACCCCAGCGGACGTTCTTCATGCAGAATATAGGCCATGCAGGTCTTCTGCTTTTTCATACGATGACCTTCCAAATCCCAGACGGGGAGCTGGAACTGCTTTTTGTAGTAGTACTTGGGACAGCCCTCATACCGGTCAAGGAGCAGTTCATCGAATTCGGAAAGCATCCAGACCACAGCAGGGACGCTTTCATTGGCATCCTGCTCAATGGTGGCATAGTACCCGGTCTTACTCTGCTTGAACAAAAGCCGGTAGCCGTAGATTTCGGTCGTACCGATGGGAATGGCATACGGGCATCTCTGCCCCATCCGTTCCATGTCAAGGTTGCTGCCGTAGGCGAGGTGAAACCGAGACGGCTTTCTGCTGATGCCGCCGAGGTCGAACCTGAAACGGTCATTCATCCTTTCCACCGCCTTCCCCTGGTGTGAATTCCACGTTGTCGAAGTCCTCGGCTTCCAGAACGATCTGTCCGTTGTGCCACCAGTCGCTGACCGTCTGGACTGCCTCGTCCATCGTAGGTTCCTTGAGTTCTGCCTCGCTGACCTCGACCACGCGCTTGAGCGTTTCGGTGATGACTACCCGGAATGTCCTGCCGGGTGCAGTTTCTCTGGTTGTGTTTTTCATGGCTTATCGCCCTCCTTCTACCGCCTAAAGGGCGGTTGCCCGCCCGATAGGTGCCCGTGCAAGTCGGCGCTCATGCGTTGCGCCAGCTTGCGTTGCCCTCCATATTCCGCAGAAGGATTTCCCGTGCTGTTGCAAATTCATCCCCGATGAAACCCAGCCGAAGCATCCAGCACCGCATCGCGTACTTTTCGTTATCGGTTTGCTGGGGCTTGGGGCTTGCCGTTCTCACCATCTTGGCAAGCTGGCTCATCGCAAGGCAAAGCTGAATGTAGGCTTTCAATTCTCCTGCGTGAAGTCCGTTCTGCTTGCCGTTGCTGGGGTCGGCAAATTGGAAAAGCCGAAACTCAATCGTGCCCTTGGTGAAGGTGGCATGAAGGTTGAGCATGTGGTAACGGCTCCCGTTGTAATGCCGCGTTCTGTCGTAGTTTTCTCCATTTCCCTCGTACCAGACATCAGCAAGTGCGCTCATGGTGGTGGGCTTTTTACGGTTGAGCTGGGCGAGGAATCGAGGGTCAACCACCTTGCAATAGCTTCCCGTGCGACCTGCATCGATGCGAATCGCTCTGCCAATTTGCTGTTCATGTGCTGCCATGATGTTGACCAGATTCCGCAGGGTCTTGGCAGTGTGGTCGCCCTTGCCGATGTGGATGTGAACACCGCATCCCCGGCTGGGGCTGGACTTTGCGCCAGCCTTGCGGAGCAGTCGGATGATTGCCTGCAAGGCCTCGATGTCCTCGTAGGTAAGGATTGGGGTCACCATCTCGCACTTTTCAGCTTCCGGTCCGTGGATACTAATGTCTCGCTGGAATTTCCAAACCCTGCCCTGCTGGTCCTTGCAAGCCCAGCTCATGTACCCGTACTCGCCGGCTGCGTACCATGCGGTCGTTCCGAAGAACTCGGCAACCTTTCTGGCGGCTTTCTCACGGGTGATGTTGTTCATCTCAACCTCGACCCCGATGGTCTGCATCTTCATGGCTTCGATCTGCTCTCTGGTCTTATCGTTCATGGTGTTTATCTCCTTTTGTCTTGTTCTGTTCCCCTTGCGGTATGTGCATATTACCGTCATGTGGGGAGGATAGCAAGGCCATAAAGGGTCAAATAATCACCGATCATTCAAGGCAAAGATCGTGCACATTATAGCGAAAAACACACTTGATACTGTACATTTTCAGAGTTAATATCGGTACAATGGAAGAAGTTCTCTCTTATCCGGAGGCCCCCATAAGGGGTCAGGAGCTCACGCTCCCGCCTCCTGCGCCTGGGGTGCGCCGTCTGCCCCACAGTCGGGCTGTGTGGGGGATTCCGCTGCCGCTTCGGCCGTTTCCTCGGCGGCAGAAACGCCGCCCTGTGCCGCCTGTTTCGCGGCTTTCAGGGCATCCCGCTTTGCCTTTTCCTTGACCCGGAACTTTTCGGCATCTTCCTCGGTGCGGAATGCCGCATGACCGGTAAGGTTCTGCATCAGGAGCTTGCGGATGGTCTTGTGTTCATCCCCGTTCAGACCCAGTCGGATCAGCCAGATGCGAAGTGCGTACTTCTCATTGGCATCGTTGACGGTCTTTGCCTGAATCCGCTTTTGGGTAACTGCCATCCGGTTCATAGCGGAACAAAGTTCTGTGTATGCACTCACCTTCTCCTGCGTCAGCGGACCGGCAAAGGTCAGGCTGATTTTTTCTGCCGTGATAGAGATTCCAGTCATGCCGGTTGTGCCGGCACCCAGGCGGTACTCTTCCAGCTCATCCAGCATCTCCTCCACCGTGCGGGTAGATGCCTGTTCCAAGGCATCCAGCAGGCTGTTCGATACCGAGAAGTTCGTGCCCATTGCTTTGTTCAACAAAGGACCGCGGCTGTACATCAGGTTCAGGAAGTTGCGGATGCTCTGGGCTGTATGCCCCGCCATCGGTAGGCTGATGGTCAGTTCGTCCACATCCTGCAAGGTCGGCTGTTCGGTCGGAACAGGCGCCTCATCCGCATCGGTGTCGTTCACGGTGTCCATCGGCTCATTCACGTCCACCGGTTCCTGAGCTTCCGGGGATTCCTCGGCAGTTGCGCCCGGTTCCACGGTGGGCTGGGTATCTTCGGTGCCGTCCACAGTCTCATCTGACTCTTCACACTCCGATTCCGTGGCCTCCCCACAGGTGGCTTCCGTTTCCGGAGTCCCCGAGGTTTCCGCACCTTCCTCACGGATGATGCCCTCGTCCAGCAGCGTCCGGATGATCTCCGGCGCAGCGCTGTCTTCGATCACAAGCGTTCCCTCCTTTTCTACGGTGTAGCTGCCGACGATGTAAGCGCAGCGCGGCATGAAAGTGTACCGGGAATGAAGCCCGGTCAACTCCATCAGGCGGCTTACCAGAACCTTGCGGTCATCAATATTCAGTGCGTACTTTTTCATGGCTTTGTGCCCCTTTCTTTGTTTTCGGTAGCACATATATCGCTCTGAATCGATGAAATAGCAAGGCCATTTCTCGACATTCTTCATATTCGACCTTTTACACGATCCGTGCAAAACACGACTGTGCAAGATCATCCGATATGTACGCCCACGATATCACGGGGTAGCCTTTACCTCGTAATACAGTGGGCTGTTTTATAGGATTCAGCCAGCTCCGCCCTCCAGCACAGCGATACGACGCTCAAACTCTGCCGCCTGGTTTTCCAGTGCTTCGAGTCTCTCGGCATCCGTCTTGGGCTTTTCCTCGGTTTCTCCGTCAAGGATCAGGTAGCGTTCCATGACATATCCGGGAATGGTGTCGTAGGTTACAGCACACCAGCCGTCTCCCTGCCCGGTCACATCCAGCCGGGTACCATTCGGAATCCACGCCAGACGGTCAGAGGTCTTGGACGGAGCCTGACGCAGACTCAATCGACCACCTGTGACAGTCGCCTTGTTTCTGATTTCCTGCATCTTGACTTCGCTCATCTCTGCTTCCTCCCGAATCATTCCATAGTCGATGCCCTTCAGCCGGCCGCCATATCTCCACTTGCCGAGCATTGCATCCCGGTGGATGCTGTTGCCGTTCACCGTAGTGGAACAGTGGGTGATTTCCAGCGGACGCACCTTGGTGACGATGCCTACATGATAGTAGTCCAGCAGATCACCGCCATCCGCCTTGTAGCGGTCCGGCAGATTGTAGCTGCTGTCTCCCGGTTTTCGGGCTTTGTAGACGATCTCACCCACAAACAGATCAGCAGATTTGATTTCTGCAAAGTCGGTCATCTGTTTCCGGGCTGCGTAGTTACTGCCGTGGATGCCATTCCAGCCTCCACCAGCCCTGCGGACCGCACCGATGATGAGACCGATGCAGTCACAGGTGCCATCCGTGCCGCTGCCGCCGATGCGATAGTCCGGTTTCGTAGCACAGATGGTTTCGAGCTGCTCCAGAAAAGCAGCTAGTTTGATGCTCACTCCGATTCACTTCCGTTCACGGGCAATCCGGCCGCCCATGCGATGCCGGACAGTACAAAAAAGACACACGGCAGCGCGACACCATTGCCCCAGAGCTTATACTCTGCGGCATCCGAATACGGATCAGCCAGCCACTTACGGATCTGCTTTTCCGTTTTCGGTTTCTTGGCATGGGTCACAAGTCTGCGGTGTGTTTCAAACGCATCCTGCCAGAAGGCAAGTTCCTCCTCGGTGGGGTTCTCTGTAGCGAGGTCATGGCACCACCAGTCCGGAAAACCTTGCAGCCGTGCGCACTCGGTCGGGGTCAGACGGCGGACAGTATAGGATACGGGAGCCGGCTGTGCCTCCGGGTTGTCGATGACCAGCCGGTCATTGAAAGCATCCTGCCCGTTGAAGCCGCTGGGATGCGCCCCAGTCGCCACCGTTCCCGACACGCCATCGTTCAGGTGCGGCACCGGTGCTATGGTAGTGGGGTCCTTAAAGTCCCGGGCCATAAGGGTGGGAGATACATTCTCCTCGACCCTCATGAAGGAGCCGGTGGTCATAGCGTAGACATCTTCCGGTGCGCAGACTGCGTGACGGTCAGTGGCATCCAGCGTAAAGCAGACATCTTCGTTGATGCCGTCGCCTTGCGGACCATTCTCGTCTTTGCGACCGATCATGTTGCCCTGCAGTACGAAGGTCTGCATCTGGTCGCTTCGGGTCGCCATGAGCGCACCGGACTTTCCGTGCAGGTCGATCAGCTCATTGCGCTGATTTACATGGAATGCCGTCACGTCATCCGGCTGCGCCACAAAGGTCTGCTGTTTCATTCCCGGCTGTGCAGACAGCGAACTCGCCGTCTCGCCCAGATCCCGGACTTCATCCCGCTGGTTCTGGGTAAAGGCTACTGCCGGAGCACCGCCATGGGTGCAGGCCAGAGGCGGAGCCACCTGCTCGTCCACCGTGCAGTTCGACTTGCCGCCGCCCTGATCCACGCAGACAACAGGTTCGCAGATACACAGCCCACCCTGGTTACAGGTTGGGTCACCGCCGCTGCGATCCAGCGTCCGGGAAGTCTCCGCTTCATAGAAGCCACTGTAGGGGTTATCCGACATCATGGAATGGCTGGCCTTGGAGCAGACACCGTAGCACTTAGGCACGAACACCGTCTGGTCATTGTTGCAGCCGAGGGTAGCAGATTTTTCTTCCTGCCAGATAGCACCTTTGCCGCCACCCTCGCATCCAGAACGAATTTTCAGTGTGACTGCAGGTGAGTTTTCCACCTCTTCCCCGCTGTTTTCCACGCCATCCATGACCAGCGGAACATTGCCGCCGCCTGTACCGCATCGGCTGGTGAGGGTCTGCACCTTGCCATCCTTGGAAAATTTCACTCGACTGTCAGTCGGATGGTTTTCCAATGCGATGGCGGCAGGCACGACTCCGGCCCGGAGGGTGGGAGAACGTTCTTCCTCATATCCGATGCTCCTCGCATTGGCGGAGTGTTCGGTGCAAAAACCTGCGGATTCTAAAACGCAAGGCGGGTGATGTGCCTCTGCCCGGAGTGTTCCGGTCACCTCCTTGGTCACATCCATCCTCTCCCCGCCCTGGTCGTTCAGGCAGATTCTTCCGCGGAAGCCTGCCGTTCCAGTGCCGCTTTCAGCACCGGAGGCAGTTCTTTGCCACGCACGGAAGCCCTCCGCAGAATACCCAGACACGCCTTCGGACTCAAATAATACCTTTGGGGCACCGTGGTCTGCAAAATCTGCGACAAGGTAGATGCGTTTTCTCCTTTGGGGTACGCCCCACCATTGAGCGTCAAGAAATCGATACGCGACGCTCCATCCGTCTCCCAGATAGTAATCAGCATCGGGCCAGCCTTTTTTGTCAGGCGCAGGCACCTCGGCGGACGGTTCCTTAACACCGATGACGGCTTCGAGGACGGCTTTGAAGTCCTGCCCTTTGTTGGACGAGAAGGCCCCCGGCACATTCTCCCATACGATAAATCTTGGTTTTGCTCCATTGGTCTTACACCTCATTTCCTTCACGATGCGAATTGCTTCATAGAATAGGCTGGACCGTGAACCATCCAGACCGTCTCTTTTGCCGGCGATGGACATATCCTGGCAAGGACTGCCAAAGGTGATGATGTCCACCGGCGGCAAGTCTGCGCCGTTGATGGCCGACACATCTCCGTAATGCTTCACCTCCGGCAGACGTTTGGTCGTGACCCGGATGGCAAAAGGCTCCACCTCGCTGCTCCACAGCGGAGTGATATGCCCAGTCAGTAATCCGCCCAAAGGAAAGCCCCCGGAGCCATCAAAGAGGCTGCCGAGGGTTAAATGGATATTCGATTCTGTACTCATACAGCCTCCTCTCCGAGCATCTGCTCTTTGGCTTTCAGGTAGAAATCCTTGGACACTTCAAATCCGTAGCTGTCCCGCCCCAGCTCCCGCGCAGCTCTCAGCGTAGAACCGCTGCCGGCGCAAGGGTCGATGACCACATCGCCCTCATCCGTGAAAATCTCGATCAGGCGTTTCAGCACAGACACAGGTTTCTGGGAGGGGTGAATCTTCGGATAATCCTTACCATCCCGTTTCCAGTCAAACCAATTGAAGATCATGTGGGACTTGCCGTCCTCACCGACGTTGTTGAACTTCGGGAGCTTGCCCCGGTACAAGACCAGCGCATACTCCGTTGCACCCACGATCTTCATGTTGGCTTTCAAGACCTGCGGGCTGTAGTTCTTGCAGAATGTCAATGGGATATAGTTCTTGAATCCGTACTTCTCCGCTTCGGTGATGACCTGCGGAATCTGCTGGAACGCACAGAACACAATCATGCACGGTGCGCCCTTTTCACCTTTCATCGGCTTCTTCTTCAGCAGCCGATTGCAGAAGTGGAAATACTCGGCGATGTTGAATGTGAAGTCTGTGTTGAACGCCGCTTTCCTTGCCTTGCTGCTTTCACCGTTCTTGTTGTCGCCATCCACATACCAGTCCGGCCGGCTGGCATAGAAATCCGACCCGATGTTGTACGGAATGTCAGCGATCACCAGCTGTGCCTTGGGGATGTTGTAGGACTTGAAGTTCTGGAAGTTATCGTGGATAAGGACACATTTGGGTTCAGCCATCTGCGACCTCCTGTTCCGGCTGGAAGGATGCCACCTCATCGAACTTCAGCTTTTGACCGCCACGGAGGACATACACATCCTCGTAACGTCCTTCGCTGTGCTCGATATAGCGCTTGACGATGACATCCACGAATTTGGGGTCAAGCTCAATGCCCCGGCACACCCGGTCAGTCTCCTCACAGGCGATCAGGGTCGAGCCACTGCCGAGGAAGGGGTCAAGGACGATGCCGTTGGTCATGGTGGAGTTGCGGATGGGATAGCTCATCAGGCCAATGGGCTTCATGGTCGGGTGGTCTTTGTTTGCTTTGGGGCGGTCGTACTCCCAGATGGTGGTCTGCTTGCGGTCGGAGTACCACTGGTGCTTACCCTTCAGCTTCCATCCATAGAGGCAGGGTTCATGCTGCCACTGATAGGGACTACGGCCCAGCACCAGAGCATTCTTTTTCCAGATACAGCACCCGGACAGATAGAATCCCGCATCCTTGAACGCCTTGCGGAAATTCAGACCTTCCGTGTCAGCGTGGAAGATGTAGATGGAACCGTCATCTGCCAGATGACCGTGCATCTGCTTGAACGCTGCCAGCAGGAACTCGTAGAATTCCGAGTCGCCCATGTTGTCGTTCATGATCTTACCGGCCGTTTCTTCCACGTCTACATTGTACGGGGGATCGGAAAGCACAAGGTTGGCCTTCACGCCATCCATCAGGGTATCGTAGCACTCCGCCTTCGTGGAATCACCGCACAGAACACGGTGCCGGCCCAGCATCCAAAGATCACCTGCCTGCGAGAAGGTCGGCTGCTTCAGCTCAGATTCCACATCGAAGTCATCTTCCTTGATGTCCTTGTCGTGGACTTTGTTGAACAGGGTCTCGATCTCAGGCGGCTCAAAGCCCGTCTTGCCCAGGTCGAAGTTGGAGTTCTCGATATCCTTCAACAGGTCAGCCAGCAGGGAATCATCCCACGCACCGGTGATCTTGTTGAGCGCGATGTTCAGGGCTTTTTCTCGGGTCTTGTCGATGTCCACCACCGCACAAGGCACTTCGGTGTAGCCCAGCCCCATCGCAACGGTCAGGCGTTGATGGCCGCCGATAATCGTCATATCGGCATTGACCACTAGAGGATCGGCAAAACCGAACTCCTCAATGGAGTTCTTGATCTTCTCGTACTCCTTGTCCCCCGGCTTCAGCTTTTTCCGGGGATTGTATGCAGCCGGCTTGAGTACGGACACCGGCAGCATTTTCAGTTCAGCAGTTGCTTTCATGTAGCTCCTCCCAGTTCAGATTCACACACGCATGACCTCAGAGAACGGTACAAAAAATGAGCCGAACTCAAAGCCCGACTCCAGTTCATCGCTGTCCCCGCCCATCTCCGACTGCGGTTTTTCCGTAATCGGATACCATTCCGGATCTATCCCGTTCATGGAAGCAAGGACTCTGTCCTCTGCATGGTCAATCTCATGTACACAGATGCCTGCGGTGTTGCAGACCGCAAATACGCCGATCACTTTATTATCCAATGCTGCTCTCTCCCTTCGCCCTGCCTTTATTGGCACAGGCTCGACTACAATACTTTCTTGGAAGACCGTACTGGTGGCGGTAGGAAAACTCTCTGCCGCACATCGGGCAGACCTTTGACCGCACGGTCTTCCAGTTCTGCTGTCTTGGGTGGGTGTTGTTCCACTTGGAGCGGCATTCGGGAGAGCAGAACTTTCTCGGTCGTCCCCGATGGTTCGGAACGATGGCAGCACCACACTGCGGACAGAAGGAAAACGCCATGTCCTTGATCATCTCGGCCGTGTAATCTTCCATCCATCCTCACCCCGTCCTCATTTTTCGCCGTTTCTATGTCAGTTCCAGTGGAAATTCTCAAAAAGCATACGAAAAGAAGCGAAGCGGCAACCGGCCCTGCCCCGCCGGGTTAGTTTGTTTTTGCGGCGTCCGGCTGCTGCTTGCTTCTCCTTGTCCCGGAACAAGCTAAAACGTGCGAAAAGCCCCATGTTACAAGGATTTTCACACGCTTTGGTTCGTTTCAGGGAAAACAAAAGGCACCGGAGCGTTCACCCCGATGCTCTCATCTTCACCTTGTTCATTTTGCGCCGTTAATTCCGGGACCCCCGGCCTATGAATTTTGCGTTTTTTCACACGAAAGGGGCCACCGGTCTTCTGTTGACTTCACCACAGAGAAGTGACCTCGGCCCCCGGTGGGGGGTCAGTAGCGGTACACCGGGTGGATGTCTTTGGTCAGAGTCTTGCGGTCATGGCAGGCTTTGCACATCGGCTGCCAGTTGGTTTCGTCCCAGAAAAGTCCGGGATCACCACGGTGCGGTGTGATATGGTCTACCACGGTGGCTTTCGTGTATCTCCCCTGCCTCATGCACTCGGCGCAGAGCGGATGGGCTTGGAGGTACTGCCTGCTTATTTTTTGCCACTGACGTGTATAGCCACGCTTACCCGCTGGGCGTGTGACTTCCGGGTGCAGCGGCAGGTGCTTTGCACAGTAAAGGCTGCCCGGCTCAACCAGCTCCGGGCAACCGGGGTGTCGGCACGGCGCCTTTGGTCTGCGGGGCACGGGTCATTCCTCCCACGGCAGGCCGGGCTTTCCGAAGTGACCGTAGGCACTGACCTTGTTGTAGTCCACGTCCAGCAGACCCAGACGCTGGATGATCCCCTGCGGGGTCAGGTCGTAGCTGTCCTTGACGTAAGCCTGGATGAAGTCCAGCGGCTGATGTTCCGTGCCGAAGCACTCCACCGCCACACCCACCGGCTGTACCACCCCGATGGCATACGCCAGCTGGACTTCGCACTTGTCAGCGTAGCCGGCCTGCACGATATCCTTGGCGATCTTCCGCGCCATGTATGCAGCGGAGCGGTCTACCTTGGTGGGGTCTTTGCCGCTGAGGGCACCGCCGCCCATTCGACCGATGCCCCCGTAGGTATCGCACGCCAGCTTACGTCCGGTGACACCACAGTCGGCATAGCTGCCGCCCAGCACGAACCGGCCGGTGGGGTTCACCAGTTTCTGGAAGTTTCCGTCCTGCCCGTATTCACAGGCGGCCAGCACCATCATGGATTCGATGATGTGGCGGAAGTCGCTGACCTCCACATCCGGGCTGTGCTGCACAGAGCAGAGGAAGGTGGTGATCCGACCGGTATCATAGTCGTAGCTGACCTGTGCCTTGGCGTCTGCCCGGAACATCTTGCTCGGATGGTTCTTCAGCAGTTGCAGGAACTTGGTGGCGACCATGTAGGGGATCGGCATCTGTTCGGCGGTCTCGTTGGTGGCGTAGCCGTACATGATGCCCTGGTCACCGGCGCCGCCCTTATCCACACCCAGTGCGATATCCGGCGACTGCTTATCGACCAGAATGCCGATGCGGAGCAGGTCGCTGAAATCAAAGCCCATCTTGTCAGCACCGATGCGTGTGATGACCTCATGGACGATCTGCTGGTAGTTGGGCTGGTAATCGGTGGTGACCTCGCCGGCGATAAAGAGCTGGCTGCGTTTCAGCAGGCACTCGATTGCTACACGGGCGTTCTTGTCGTGCTGGAGGATGTCGGTCACAATGGCATCTGCGATCTGGTCACAGATCTTGTCCGGATGACCATTGCTGACCTGCTCACAGGTGATAATCTTGCTCATAGCTGTTCCTCGCTTTCATGTATCACAAAGCAGGCCGCCTTTGCCGTTGCCCACAAACGTAGGCTTCCACAAAAGCTGCCAGCTAAGTATCGTGTGGCTTCCTTCTTTTTTGTAGATGGTTTGTAGATGGTCGAACTCTCACAATATGAGGTGCCCAATTCTAAAAAAGCATTGTTATTACCATGGTTTTCAGTCTTCTTATCTTCTCTTTTTTCTTTTTGTAGCTGATGTAGCTAGTAAAAAGTAAATTGCATATAAAAGAAAAGAATAATAAGAAAATAGGGTTTTCACCGTCTACATCAGCTACAAGCCAAAAAACGCCGTAGAATCAGCATTTTCTTGTAGCCGGTTTGTAGCCGATGTAGCTGGTACGAGCCAATGGAACCGTTCTAAGACAGTATCAGGGCACGATGTTAAAGTCCTCTTTAATGCCTTCTGCCATTGTGAACTCCACACCCATAACCACTTGTGTCGGACCCCCGACACCATCCGCCGGACGCTTTTTCTGAACTGTGTACCTTTTGTCGATCTCGGCATTCAGCACCTTGGCAGAGTCCGCCCTGTACCCGTTTTCGGCACACCACTCCTTGTAGCGTGTATAAACGGCAGCACGGCGAAGCTCACTATCTGCTTTCGGCTGGAGGCATTCACTGAAAAACTGCCCCATCTTATCCGAGAACATCTGGTAGTCCATGGTGGCCTGCACGACAGAGTCCGGCATTTCCAGACCCTGACTGCGAAACAGCTTATACCCTTCCAGCATCCAGTTCAGGATACCAGACATATTTTCCGGTTCCGCAAAGAAGCCTTTCAAACCCTTATCCTGCTCTTTTTCATCAAAGTGGCGGTCAAAGGGGATGATCTTGATACGACCGGACTCGAACAAGGTCAGGTCCGTGATGTTCGGACGGTGGTTCGTGTTGATGAAGATCTTGAAGTTCGGACGGAACTCGAAGCTGTTCTCATGCAAATATCGGGCAGTGATGGTGTCGTTACCAGTCAGCCGTTTGGTCAGGGCGGCATCCAGCGTAATCTTCTTCTCCGGCTCTGAGATATTGACGAACCGGGAGCCGGCAAGGCGTGCGATCTCCTCAGACGGCCCACCACTTTGGGCATTGAACTTTGCCTGCAACATGGTGGGGTCGGCGTTTTTGCCGTACTCGCCCATGATCCGCAGGATGCTTTCCATGGTGGTGCCCTTGCCGTTTCGGGAAGTAGGACCATAGAGGATGAACAGACATTCCATCCTCGTATCGCCGGTCAAAGCATATCCAATGGCTTTTTGCAGATAGTCGGCTCTCGCCTTATCCCCTTGCATGATCTCTGTGATGAAAGTCCGCCAGCGAGGACAGTCTGCTTTCGGGTCATAGATGACCGGGGACACCTTTGTGAGGTAGTCGTCCGGGCGGTGTTCCCGGAACTCCATCGTCCGCAGATCCAGCGTTCCGTTCTGGCAGTTGAACAGGTAGATATCCCGGTCGTAGTGTTTCATGGACAGTGGGAACACAGACTTTGCATCCTTCAACATGGTTTCCCGATGCTTTCGAAGCTGGAGCTTCCGCACCCGGTCGATGAATCGCTTTCGGGCATCCTCCTCTGTGATCGTCAGAGCAAACACATACAGCTTGTCCGCAAGCAGCTTCGCCAGTTCCGCCACCTTGAGGTTTTCGGTGTCCGGCTGCCAGACCTTCCCGTCATACACATACCAGATACCACGCTCACTGTTATACCGGGCGATGGGCTTGAAGAAATCAGCAAACATATTGCCCATGCCGATCTCATCCCTGCCGTATCTGGGATTCGTGTGCGGAGCCATCTCATCCAGTGACAGGGTGAGCTTGGTGATGTCCGGCTGGAACTCCGGGGATTTAGACTCCGGGTCAAGGTTTGTGAACTCCTCGTCCACGATGTCCTGTGCGTTGACCGGAACGTACACCGCTGCACAGGTGTTGACGGTGTTCCGAATGGAGATTGCACCGTAAGTCGTACCGGCCTGCCGGCGATCCCACTTGTCACGCATCAGGCCGGAGGTGCGAAAGATACGGTCCATCTGTTCTTCATCGCAGCCGCACCAGAACGCAAGGATGGACAGAAGTGCCATGTCCGCATCCGACTGGCTGTCATAGAGTTCTTCCCAGTCACCGGCGTAGAGCTTCTTGAACTTGTCACCGTTGTTGGATTCCTCCGCATGGGCAATGACTGCGTCATCGTCCAGATACGAATGATGCCGGAGCTGGGTGTTCTGCACCTGCTTGTTGCGCTTCATCAGCGAATCCAGCAAGGTGGTCATCGCCGTCTCATCGTTGGGAATCTCCCCTGTGCGGTAAACATCTCCCGTCACGGTGACGAAGCGGTTTGTCGCACCGGGCATGTACACTTCCAGCCCTTTGCTTCGGTTGTTGATGTAATAGACCGTCTTGTCATAGACAAAATCTTCCGGCACACAGAAAAAGCCTCGCAGTCCCTTGCCGGACGGAGACTTCTCAACGTATGCCGTGGGGAAAATAGAAAGGACGGTCGCCGCTGTGTCATTCAGCGTACCGTCCTCTCGGATACAGTGGTCGATATCGAATGCGCCGATGCCGTTTCCAACTGCAATGCCGATGCCGTCATAACCACCCATCGCGTAAGCCATGAGGGTGGTTTTGAAATCAGCAAATGTGCGCAGGTCGTTGATTCTGGCCCGGTCTCCATTGGCCGGGTTGTACGGCATCTTGGTCTTCTGACCGCTGCGCTTTTCAAACTTCCAGACGCAGAACCGGCAGTCACTCTTCAGTTTCGCCGGAATGTTCTTGATGTCTACCACGTTCTCGCCTCCTTCTTGGTAGTAGTGTCGGCAGTGCCCATGTTAAAGAACACCGCGATTGCCTGCTCCACTTCCCGCTGCTTGGCGGTAGAGGTCAGGCTGCCCAGCTTGTTCAGCAGGGCGTTCTTTCCGATGGTCGTGACCTGCTCTGCCAGTGCGACAGAGTTGCGCAGATACGCATGGTCATTGATCATCTGACAGTCTGCCTCTGCAATCTGGATGTGCGTGGGCAGACCCAGCTTCTTCTGCACGGTGGTCAGGGGGATCACCGTCAGGGTGCTGGAGAAGCGGTTTGCCACATCGTTGCTGATGACCAGCACCGGGCGACTGCCGCTCTGCACAGAACTGCCGTAATGGTCGCCCAGCTCGGCAAACCAGATTTCAAACCGCTGCACGATCTGCTGCGGAGAATCCTGCTGCGGTATGTCCTGCCGCAACGCTTCCTTCTGGGCAGACTTTTCAGATCGGGCAGTGTGCTGCTTGCGGAGCAGCCGCCCTTTCTGGTTGATGTATTTATTCACATGAGGTCTTGAACGACCGTTCTTATTCTTGCGACCCAATGAAAACTCACCTCTTTTTCCCGGTCGATAGACCTTGGGTTGATGTAAAAGTAAAAAGCCGGACAGAGAAATCACAGCTTTGGCGGCGAAGCAATCGCCGCAACAAAAAAGCCGAAGCGAAGTCATTTCTGACCGCCTCGGCAATACGCTTCTCTATCCAGCTTTTCCAGTATAAATTATACCAAATTGAGGGCGTACCGTAAAGAAATGATTTTGTCAAGAAACCCTTGAAAATGTCAATAAACTACTGTAATGTGCGGTCTATTTCAACTTTTTTCTTCAAGTTTTCGCAGCTCCAAAGCAAGCAGCTCCAAGCCCAACTTTTTGAAGTGTCGGGCACGATTTACTCCAAGTACATGATCTTGCAAATCACAGATTTCTTTGAGTGCTTTACCGTCCAAATAAAAGCCAACAACAGCCGCTCTTGCATTGGCATGTGGAATTGCCCATATCGCACGGATCAGCTTCTCCAGTGACTCCCATTTCTGCTGACACTTCTTTTCCTTTTCTTCGAGCATGAATTGATACAATTCTTGCTCGTTCTGGCTCTCGGCTTTACCCAGACTTTCCTTGATGTCTGACATTTCCTGCTCCATAGCCAGCAGTTCCTCTCGAATGTGGGGAATCGCCTTGCAACATTCAAGAGCGTGGTTCACCTCCGCCTCAGTTGGCGGATGATTTCCCAGAATACTCGGTCTTGCCATTCTGTTTTCCTCCTCTCATGCGGTCTTTGTACTCCAAGACGACCGCAATTTTCTCTAGTGCCCTCTCCCGTTCAGCCTCCACAGTCTTCCGCCCTAGCACCTTGCCGGAGCTATCCTCCACCGTAGGGATGGCTTTCCGCTGCACAAAGAGCTGATGGGCAACAAGCTGTGTCCGACCTCGCAGACTGCGCAGCCCGATTTCAAACAACTCGATCTCCTCACAGACCCGGCGGTACGGAGTGATCAGTTCTTCCTCCCGGCGCTCCTGAATCTCTCGGTTCATGGATGCCAGTACCTTGTCGCAGTTGAGGACGGTGCGTTCCACCGGGTTGGACGTACCGCTTGTTTTAACTCGCTCGCCCTGCTCATGCGCTCCCTGCGACAGCTTGTAGATGACCTCGTCCCGGGTATAAAACCAGGCGTGGGATTCGTCGATCTGCCGCTTGAGTTCCTGCTTTCTCGCCAGAAGCTGTGGATAGGAATCGGCCAGTTCTCTGGCTTTTCCCATATAATCCGGTGTCCCAACAGAGGTCTGCGCCTCACCGGGATGTGTTTCTTCGCTCATGGTCAAGCCCTCCTTTCTGACCGATGTTCTGTATCACATGACTGCCGCAGCCGAGAGATTCCTTTTAGCAGCTTTTCTCTCGGCTCGTTCCCGTGCCTTTGCCCTGCTTCGCTCCCAGCGTTCAACATTGATATCTGCCTGCCGCTTTGCCTCCTGCATCAGGATTTCCGGGTCCAGTTCAGTCAAAGTCCGATACCACTTCGAGTGGAAGAATCGCTCCAGTTTCTTTTTGCTGGACCGGTGTTTCCATTCCTCCGGCTCCTGCACCAGCTTGAACAGTGCTTTCCGATAATCCTTGAATGCCTGCAAAACGATGGCGTTTGCCAGTTCTGCGTAGCACTCGGCATACTCAACATTTCCCATCGCCACTCTCCTTTGTGTCGTACCACGGCTTCACGAGCCGCTTGCCCTCAAGGCTGCAAGGATAGAGCTGGATGTCGTACCACGCCAGCTCATACATCTCATCCAGCAGACGGCGGTTGGGTTCCGGCAGGTTTGCGGCATACTGGATGAACGCCTCGATAAACCGGGACTGGCTCGTTTCATCCTTCATCTGCCGTGCATAAACCGCCTCAGCGAACCGAAAGCACTGTTTCTTGTGCTGCTGAATCCAGTCGTACTTCCAAGTGATGGCTTTGAGGAGCGTTTTGCGGCTCTCATCCGACGTGACCTTGGGCATGGCCGCCTGCTGGCCCTTTTCTCGCAGACGGGTGTAGCGTTCCCACGCTCTGTCCTCACTGCTGAAAATCAGCCGACAGCGTAGTTCCTCCAGTCGGACGACATACATAAGCCGACTGATTTCATTTTCGTAGAGGTCTTTGACCAGAAAGTCAAAGTTCATTTTGAGGTCAGCGGTGCGGCGCACCGGATTGTCCCCCAGCAGCTCACAGAGCAAGCCGGGTTCCCGGATGGGACGGAACATCGCATACGGAATTGTGAAGCCAACTTCATCGTGCTTGGGCTTGGTTGCTGCCACCGGCTTGGCAGTTTTATAGCGGTAATCGCTGTGTTCGAGGCTCAGACCAGTATTGCGGTCTTTCTCGTTCAAAAACAAAATCTTATCCATTCTCATTCCTCCAGCCGTGCTTTGACGGCAGAAATCAGCTTTTCTTGTGTCATGTCTTTCTGTTCCAAGGCTGCCATCACATCCTCGTCCACTGTGTCCTTTGTGATGATGTGGTGGATGGTGACCACCTGTGTCTGGCCCTGCCGCCAGAGGCGGGCATTGGTCTGCTGGTAGAGTTCGAGACTCCATGTCAGACCGAACCAAATCAGGATGTGTCCGCCCTGCTGGATGTTCAGGCCATGTCCAGCCGATGCCGGGTGGATCAGGGCAACCGGGATCTTGCCGGCATTCCAATCCTTGATGTCATCGCTGGTCTTGATGTCGCGCACGGGAATCCTGAGCTTTTCCAGATGGTTGATGATGCGCTCCCGGTCATGCTTGAACCAGTATGCCACCAGCACCGATTGGCCGTTGGCGGCTTCGATCAGGTCTTCCAGTGCTTCCAGCTTGTGGTCATGCAGAACTCTCGCCTTGCCGTTTTCGTCATAGACTGCGCCATTGCTCATCTGCAACAATTTTCCAGTCAGCGATGCAGCATTGGCAGCATCTATGTCCCCGTCCTTCAAGGGGATTAGGAGGTCTTGCTTGAGCATATCGTAGAGCTTGCGTTCCTCGGCGTTCATCTCGACCTCGTACCGTGTCGGGATACAGTCCGGCATATTCAGGTAATCCAGCGCCTTCATGGAGATGGTGATATCCGAGATGCGCTGGTAGATCAGCTCCTCAGCGCCCTCTTTTGGCTTATACTGGAACACCACGCCGCTGGACGGATTCATGGACGCCGCCTTGAAATAGGCTTCACGGTAGCGTCCGATGAACTTACCCAAACGCTCTCCTCCATCCAGAATTCCGATCTCCGCCCAGAGATCCATAAGGCCATTGGAGGACGGTGTGCCGGTCAGTCCGACCCAGCGTTTCACATACGGGCGGACTTTGCGCAAGAATTTGAAACGCTGGGACTGATAGTTCTTGAAGGATGACAACTCATCGATCACGACCATGCTGAAGTCCCAGCGCATTCCGTTCTTCTCGTAGTACTCCACCAACCACTTGACGTTTTCCCGGTTGACCACATAGATCATAGCTGGGTGATGGACGGCGGCGATGCGTGTCTTCACATCGCCCACGACGATTGAAATGTCCAGATTTTTCAGGTGATCCCACTTCTCGATCTCAGCCGGCCATGTGTCTCTTGCGACACGCAGCGGCGCAATGATGAGAACCTTGTTGACCTCAAATGTGTTCAGCATGAGGTCTTGGATTGCGGAAAGGGTGATGACGGTTTTTCCTCAGCCCAAGCCCATATCCAGGAAAAGAGCTGCAATGGGATGGGTCTTGATATACTCCGTGCAGTATCTCTGATAATCATGCGGAATGAACTTCATTTGGGCATCACCTCGCTTTCCGGCAGAATTACCTGTGGCATATCAGGAATCCTCGCCCCGATGCCCTGTGGAATGGGTTCACCGGGATTCCAATGGACAAGTGCATCAATGGCAGGCTGGATCTGCTCCGGGCGGTCTACGCAGAACACCGGAAAGCCCAGTGCTTCAAGCTGCTGCCGGCGCTTGCGCTGCAACAGCCGCATCTGCTTACCGGGGGCTTTCAGCTCCACAAAGGCACACTTACCGCCCAGCAGCAGGACCAGTCTGTCCGGCACACCGTTCATGCTCTGACTGGTAAATTTAAGAGCCTGCCCTCCGGCGGCTCTCACGGCTTCCACGAACTGGTGCTCGACCTCACTCTCCCTCACTCTGCTTCCCCTCCTCTGCCCGCCACACGCCAGTGCGCGGACGTTTCTTCTTTTTCTTTCTGCGTTCCTCCAACAGCACATGACCGATGGCGGCATCTGCCGTGGGGTCTGGATAGCTGCGGTTGTGCCGCCTTTCGGGCGGACTTTCATCCTTGTGTTCGACCCAACGAACAGCCAGTGTTTCTTTTTCCACCCTACTCACCTCACCGGTTGATTTCTTTCCACTGAGCCGGCTCCATGGTGGCGACCTGCCAGCCGATGCCCTCCAATGCCGTAGCCCGGTCATACGAGGCAACGTCCTGTGACGCTCTGGTGACTGCATTGGACAAGCCGTACAGGGACAAGTCGCCGCCGGCGATGAGGTATTTGAGGATGCCCTCCTGCTCATCTGCGTTGATGCCATAGCTCTGAGAAGTGAGCTGTACCACATCCTGCACCTTGCCGGTGATGGGGACTGCCATAGACTCCTGCAAGCGTCCGACCACCTGTGCGAAACGTACCTCATCGATTGCAGCCATGGTGGTATCCCGGAGTTTCAAGAGGAACGCCTTGTCCTCGGCCTCCATGGTCTCGTCCGAATACAGCGTGAAGCTGTCCTCCACCGCTTTTGCCTGACGGCCCACATGATGGCGGCGTTCGCCCATGTCATTGACCACCATTCCGTTGGTGCAGACCAAACGGTAGACCAGCGGCTGGATGGACACAGCACCCAAGCCAACCTCAGAGTTGGAGATCATAACGCCAGCCTGCACGATGTCGCCCTTGCGGACTTCCATTTCCAGACGATGGTTTACCACCTTGAGGTACAGCCGATTTTCCGTCACCTCGCAGGACATGACCTCATACTGGTCGTTGCCTGCGAAAAGAGGCAGCACCGATGTGGCAATCTCCATGTTGTCGATACGGCGGTATCGCTCAGACAGCAGCGCACGGGCGACCTGCCCGGAGCCGTAGTCCATAGACCGCACCATGTAGGAGCTGGTTCTGTCTGCAAACCAAGCGTTCACGTTCTCCGCCAGCAGTTCCGGTTTCTGGCTCTGCATCAGGTCGTAGTACTTAGCCGGGATGCCCAGCGCCGATGCCACCTGACGGTGGAACAGCGAGGTGGTGCCGAAGGTCATCTGCCGGTCTGTGGTCAGATGGTTCAGCTCGAAGGTGTGCCCATCCTCCCGGAGGCGCATTCCCTGCGCCGGGCTGATGAAGTCCTGCTTTGCCTTGTTCTGGCGATCCAGTTCTACAAGGACTTCCTGCAGATTTCTGCCTGTTTTCATATGCTTTCCTTTCTATGGCGCATATTTATGCGCCGGCTTATGCGCCCGTGTCTTTATGACAAGGGCACCGTGTTCTGTAGTCCTCAACTCTCTTACAGCTCTCGATCGATCATCTGGCGGATGATCTTGACTGCTCCCTGCATCCGGGTACGGTTCAGCCGGGTGTCGTGCAGCAGGATGTCCAAAGCATCCACCTCTTCCCGGATATTACAGAGGACAGACCGCTGATGGTCAGCAAGGCGTTCATTGTCCTGCTCCATGCGGTCGTACTCCTTTTCGTAGTCATCGATATCCGCTACATTCGTGTTGATGTAGCTCTCGATCTCACGGGCCAGTTCCTCACCAGCGTAGTCGGACACGGCTTCCAGCAGATTCCTGATGCCAAAAGGTGTCAGGAGCTTTCCGTCCTTCATTTCAATGGCGTGCGGCATCTGGTCACCTCAATCTTTAAAGTAGTAGTCGCCCTTATACCCGGCGGCTGCCAGCGGAAGGCCATCACACCAGTCAGGGTTAGCCGCCATGAGCTGGCAGATTTCCTCAACCGTGTGCTTGCCCTTGGGTGCTTCGATGATGACCTCGTCATGGACGTGCGCTACGATGTTCAAGCCCTCATCCTCGATCCGAGCCATGGCTTCAGCCAGAATGTCCCGGGCAATCGCCTGTGTGGCGTTCTCCACCAGCCGACCGGAGTAGGTCTCCTGCCGTGCCCACTTGTGGTTCTGACCCACACCTTCGTAGGTCAGGCTCATACGTCCGAAGCGGTTCGGCTGTTGCTTGGGTTTGAGGTATGCCAGCTTTCGACCGGAAGGCAGCACCATCCAGAGAGTTCCGGAAGAAAAGGCAAAACTGATCCTGCCGATATCCTGCCGTTCCCCGGTCTTGAAGGCTTGCATTGCAGCTTTCTCCACGTCCCACCAATACTGCACGATCTTGGGGTTGGCTTCACGCCATGAGTCGATGATCTCCGGGAGCTCTTCTTCCTTCAGTCCCATCTGCAAGGCACCCATGCTGATGAGCGCACCGGAAGAACCGCCGTAGCCACAGGCCAGCGTTGCGATCTTCCCTTTCTGGCGCAGGTCACCGTTGATGCCGTGCTTGACCACCGGGACATGGAACATCTGGGAAGCTGTGGCGCAGTAAAGATCCTCGCCGTTCTTGAAGGCATCCAGCACCCACTGTTCCCCTGCCTCCCAAGCAAGCACCCGGGCTTCGATGGCGGAGAAGTCCGCCACGATGAACTCGCATCCATCCTTCGGGATGAGCATGGTGCGGATGAGCTGGGAAAGGACATCCGGTGTGTTGCCGTAAATGCTCTCCACCATGTCAAAGCAGCCCATCTTCACGAGTGTTCTTGCCTCATCCAGCGTGGAGATGTGGTTTTGCGGCAGATTCTGCAACTGGATGTTCCGGCCGGAGTAGCGTCCGGTGCGGCTTGCGCCGTAGAACTGGAACAGTCCTCTGGCTCTGCCGTCCGGGCAGACACAGCGTTCCGCTGCCTGGTATTTCTTGACGGAGCTCTTTGCCATCTGGAGCCGGAGCTTCAGCATATCCATTGCCTCGGCATCCACGCCATTCTTGTCCAGCTCTCCGATCATCTCGGTGACATTCTTCTTTCCCAGCGTGTCCATGGAGATGCCACGCTCATCCAGCCAGGTCTTGAGCTGCGATATGGAATTCGGGTTCTCCAGCCCGGTCAGCTCATACGCTTTCGTAGTCATGGCATCCGACAGGAGCAAATCGCAGGTGATGGCCTGCTAGACCAGCTCCGTGTCGATCCTTACACCACGGTCGTTAATACGCTCGTTCACTCGGTAGTGATGCCACTCCCGGTCGGGCATCGGGAAGCGTTTCAGCCGCTTGTAGATGTCCACCTCCGTGTTAACGTCCTGAATGCAGTAGTACTTGAACTTCGCCCAATCTTCCGGCAAATGATACGGAAGGTTTCGTGTGCGGCCACCGTTGCTCTTGGTCGGCTTGCAGGGCGCAGAAAACAGCTTGATGAGCCGTTTGCCTTCCTCGTCCTTCTGCTGCGTGGTTCTCAACACCTCGCCGACATCCTTCAAGGCCATCGGCAGGGTCAGCGAAGCTGCCATGACCATCGTGCAGATCCATCTATCCGGCGACAGGAATGCACCGGGTTCCAGATACCGTCCGGGATAGTGCTGCTGGAGATACCGGGAGAAGCTCACGCGCTCGAATGCCGCATTGTGAGCGATCAGGGTTACGTTGCTGTCCTTGAAGTTATCCAGAAGTTCCTGTGGGAAAGGCTCCCCAGAGGCAAGGTCTGTCAGCTTCGTTTCTCCAAAGCCGCTGCCCTCGTCCGTTGCCCAGGCAATCAACAGGATCTCGAAACTGGGATCGGAAACATAGCGGTACAGACCGCATTTCTTGATATCCGCCTCGCAGTAGGTCTCAATGTCGATCAAAGTCTCCTTCAAAGTTCATCACCTCGATTTTTCCATGTAAAAAAGAGGGAGCCGAAGCTCCCTCCCGGTCAATGTGTACTTAGCGCAGGTAGTCGGGCAGTTCCTCACCGGAATCGCCGCCGAGGACTTCCTCGTCATCCTCCAGTGCATCGAAGTCTGCATCCGCAGAGGCACGACCAGACAGACGGTCGCCATCCTTGACAAATTGGATGTTGCCCAAGCCAGCCGCCACGCCACGGTTGCCGTTAGCGTTGAAGGCGTAGAAGTTGACGCTGACATTGCAGTAGCAACCGGAGTAGACCATCATGGGATCGGTCACGGGCTGCACATGGCGGTCAACCACCTGCGGTGCATCCTTGCTGGTAGCGTTCAGGAAGAAATGCTCCTGATAGTTTTCATCGTCCGGACGGTCGATGTCGCCGTCACGCAGAGGCATCTTCAGATTGGGCGGAATCTTGCCGCTCCACTTGCGGGTCTTGCCATCCTCCTTGGCTGCTTCGATAGCCTTGTGGATCGCCAGCAGGATCTTCTTGTCTGTCTTGGGAATCAGGCAGGACACGGAGTACTTCGCCTCGCTGCCGTTGATGCTCTTGGGCTCGAAGATGTTGGCAAAGGAAATGCGGCAAGGGATGACCACCTTGGTCGCGCTCATAGTCTTGTTTGCAGTAGCCATAGATTTTTAATCCTCCATTGTGTTTTATTCGAGTGGTGTAAATTCGTCTGCGGCAGTATCAAGGTCAACTGCCGGTCTGGGATCGGAGTCTGGAACAAGTGCCAGCTTACCGGGCGGCTTCACCACATACTCGCCCAGAACTTCCTGAAACTTCTTCTTGCCCATGAGCTTTTCAAACTCAGTCAAGGAGATCATCTCAGTCTTATAGATATCGGTATAACCAGCCTGTGTGGCAGCTCCCGCCACCGCTTTGGGGTCAAGGAACTGCCGCTTGCTGCGACCTTCCACCACCTTGTACCCATCCCAGCAGACACCGTGATTGATAGCCTCTGAGCTGACATAGGCAAAAATGGCTTCGATCCAGGACTCAATGCGGTTCAGCGTGGGAAGCATCTTTTCGATGTCTGCCTTAGACAGCAGTGCCGGAGACTTGAAGGTCGGTGCGGTGGTGTCCGGGTCATAGGCTGCCGTGGCATCCGTTTCTTCCTGCTCGTCTGTCAGCACGCCGGTATCCAAGTCAAGGAACTCGGTCTTGACCAGCGCCAGCGCTTCAGCGGCACAGGCTTTACAGGAAGTCCGGGCACGGCAGAACCGGCACCAATCGCCGGGAACCTGCTCACCCTTGCCTTCAAAGGCGAGCTTGGCTCTGGGGCGGACATAGCTTTCTGCCCAGTCCAGCAATTCCTCCACACTGCATTCAAAAGTTGAGATGTTTTCCAACCGGGGCTGGATGATGGTCATGGACACCTTTGTGATGTTGTACAGATACCCGTAAGCGTGGTAAGCACCGATGGCGTACAACATCATCTGAGGATTGTGGTCACAACTGACAAAAACGCCTTTGCCGTTTTTATAGTCCATGACGTAAAGGGTACCGTCTGCGATGATCACACAGTCGCCGGTCCCGAATCCCTGCGGAACGAGGTAGCTGTAATCCAGCCGTTCCTCCACCATGACCAGCGGATGCGGGCAAGTCTCCTTGATCTTTTCCACGGTCGTGATGATGAACTCAGCGTAGATGTCGGTGTTGGCATCCATCTCCTCGTTGTCAAACTCGGAGCTCGGTCGCTTGACACACTCGTGCAGATACTTGCGGAGCTTGTACTCGCCCAGCGCATGGGCGGCGGTTCCCTCTTCGGCATACACCGAGGATTCATTGGGAAAATTCTGCTCCAGCCGAGCTGATGGTGTACAATTGAGCCATCTTTTCGAGCTGGACGCAGAGAGGATCGCGTGAACTTCGGGCATAGGACACCTCCGTTACAGCTGGGAGATGTCCGCGAGGAATGCCTCGTACTTAGCCGCCGGCAGTTCAGAAAGCTGTCCTACACCGTAGGTTTTCAGCAACTGCCCGATTTTCTCGTTGTTGCTGCGCTTCTGCTTGATCTTCGCCACGATGACCGAAGTGATGTCATCCTTGGAGATGGTCACAGCAGGCTGCTCCGGCTCCTCCTTTTGCCCGGTGTCCACATCAAAGGGCAGGTCATCCGCCGGGTCAACCGGGAAGTCAGACAGTTCCTCCTTTGCCTCATCTGCGGCAGAGGTTTCCTCTGCAGGAGCATCCTCGGTCGGCTCCTGGGGCTGTTCCTCCATCACAGGCGGAGTATCCTGCTTGCGAGGACGCTTTACCGGCTTCTTACGAGGATGCGGCATCTCCTGACCCTTGGGTGCTGTGTCCACGGGCGAGAGCTTTGCAGAAGGCAGCGGCTTGTCCTCCTCCGTGTCATCGTCAGGAGTGAACTCCAGGAGTTCGATCTGCTCTGCCATGCCCTCGCACATCTGGGTCAGGCCACGGAACACCTCCGTCAGACCATCCACGATTTTCTTGGGGCCAGTCAGCATCTCACTCATCCTCGTCCACCTCATCGTCCTCGCCATAGACGGAATCCAGATACTCAGCCTGAGCATCCAGAACCATCATGGTAGACTGCTTGCACAGGCCGGTCTTGGCCGCGATAATATTGATCATAGCCTCGATGTCGATATCCGGCTCTTCTTCCTCGACACCATTGAAATAGGTGTTGCTGGTGCTGCGCTCATCCAGATGGATGTGGAGGTTCTCGACCTTCAGCATCACCGGGAGAACACGGCGCACTTCCGGGGCACTGGTATTCTGGTTCTTATCGTTCATCATTGTGTTGCTCACTTTCCGCAGCCTTGGGCTGCTTATCCTGCTGACCATTTTCGGCCATGTTGTACTTCTGTGCGATGCTCTGGACGAGCAGCTCCGCTACCCGTCCGGGTTCAGGAAGAGTATGCACCGGCTTGCCCAGCTCCTTGGCCTTGGCTATTTCCTGTGCCATACCATCCGACACGCGCTCACCGAACACCCAGAGTTCATCTGCTTGTTCCAGCCATGAGAGTGCGAACCGCATCCCGGTGTCCCGCTCCGCTGCCACATCGTCTTTGAGAAAACGAGTGAAATACAGGTGCGGTGCCAGCGGCTGGATGCCCATCATGGCGAGGATTCGGCAGGCTTTGAGTGCCCTCTCGATATTGGACCGTTGCTCCTCTGCCCTGTCTGCCAGCGATACCGCCGTAGGACGGAACGGAGAGCAAACGTAGACTTTCTTCGGAGCGGTGTTTCCACCGGGCGGCCGCACCGGGGCCGAACTCTTTAAGGGATTGCTCTGGGGATTCTTGATGTTACTCATGGGGCTTGTCCTCCTTGGATGTATTCGTGAGAGGAACTCCTCTCATAA
>OFRZ01000151.1_pt1 | contig 71005 bp, 56 predicted proteins | sample 1543181 | NCBI WGS metagenome assembly OFRZ01 (sample SAMN04209245, study PRJEB22552) | human gut metagenome | biome: gut; material: feces | host: Homo sapiens | place: USA: Oklahoma | reverse complement strand
GGACAGCCATGTCGTGGGCGTCGATCTGGCGAAAAACTTCGGCCAGCATGCGGCGCTGATGGCGGGCTTTCACAAGTGCAGCGGCGACATCGTCGTCTGCCTCGACGACGACGGTCAGACCCCGGCGGACGAGGTCGGCAAGCTGCTGGCAAAAATTGACGAGGGCTATGACGTCGTCTACGCCAGCTATGACACGAAGCGTCAGGCCGGCTGGCGCAACCTGGGCAGCTGGGTCAACAGCAAAATGACCGAGATCATGCTGGGCAAGCCGCCGGAGCTCGTCGTCAACAGCTACTTTGCGGCGCGCCGCTTCATTGTGGACGAGATGCTGCGCTATGAGCACTGCTACCCCTACGTCATCGGGCTGGTGCTGCGCTCCACCAAGCGCATCTGCAACGTGCCGGTGCACCACCGCGCCCGTGAGGAGGGCCGCAGCGGCTACACGCTGAGCAAGCTGCTGAATCTCTGGATGAACGGCTTTACGTCGTTTTCCGTCAAGCCGCTGCGCATTGCGACCTACATCGGCACGCTGTTTGCCGTGGCGGGCTTTCTCTATTTTATCTATATCATCATCGACCACTTTACCCGCGCGGCGGCCCCCATCGGGTGGGCGTCCACCACGGCGCTGCTGCTGCTGCTCGGCGGCATGATCCTGGTCGTACTGGGCATTATGGGCGAGTACGTGGGCCGCATCTACATGTGCGCCAACGCCGCGCCCCAGTATGTCGAGCGCGAGGTCATCCGGCATGAGGAGAACGACGCATGAAGCAGGCAAAATGGTTCCTGCTGCTGCATGTGATCCTGGGCATCTATGCGGGCAGCAGTGTGTGCAGCAAGCTGGCCGCGCAGCAGCCGTTTTTGAGCGCGGCGTTTATCGTGCTGTACGGCCTGATGCTGCTGGCGCTTGTCACCTATGCGGTGGGCTGGCAGCAGGTCATCAAGCATCTGCCGCTGACGACGGCCTACGCGAACAAGGCCGTCACCGTGGTGTGGGGCATTCTGCTGGGTCTGGCCGTTTTTGGTGAGGCCGTCACGCCGCGCCAGGTCATCGGTGCGGTCATCATTATATGTGGCATCGTGCTTTTTGTACGGGCCGACAATGAGGGGGAGGGCGGCAAATGAGTCAGGCACAGCTGCCCTATGTGCTGCTGTATCTGTGCAGTACGTTCCTCTCTGCGGTCTCGCAGGTGCTTTTGAAGAAGGCTGCGCTGCGGGAGCACAAGTCGGTCTTGGCGGAGTACACCGACTGGCGGGTGATTTTAGGCTATGCCCTTTTTGTGGGCTGCACGCTCTTAACGATGCTGGCCTACAAGGGCGTACCGCTCAACGTCGGGCCTGTACTGGAAGCGACAGGCTATATTTACGTCACGATTTTTGGCGTTACGATCTTCCACGAGAAGATGAACCCCAAAAAGCTCGCCGCACTGGCGATGATTTTGGTCGGCATCCTTGTATATGCGCTGTAACTAAAAACGTCCTGCCTGCAACATTGCGCAGACAGGACGTTTTTTATTTGGGCATTTGGAATTTCTTTGGTTCTTTCTTTGTAAAGAAAGAACCTACGTACTCTCTATTACAGCCTTTCCGGTACGCGGCGCTCGCGGCGCTGCACCGGGCTTCTCTGCAAAACGGTGGCGGCTTGATCCAGCAACAGAGCCAGCAGCAGGCCAAACACCACGTCAATGACACTGTGCTGCTTGAGCAGTATCGTGGACAGCGAGATCGACACACACAGCACCATGGCGGCGGGGCGCATCCAGCGGCGGCGCGGGGCATCAAAGATCGCACTGCGGTAGTACGCCAGCATCAGCGTGACCGAGTTGAACACATGGATGGACGGGCAGACGTTCATCGGCGTGTCGCTGCGGTAGATCATCCGCACAAGCTGCGCAAAAATGTCGGTGCCCGGCACGTACTTCGGGCGCAGGGCCAGACCGTTAGGCACAATGGCATAGAACAGAAGCGTCATCGTCATGCCGGTGAACAGCGGAATGCACAGCCGCCAGAAATCCTCCCGCGGGGCCTTATACAGCAGGTAAAACAGCGTGAACGGGATCCACGGAAACCACAAAATATACGGTATAATGGCGTATTTGCAGAACGGGATCAAATCGTCCAGCCGGCAGTGTACCCACAGATCCGGTGTCTGGATCGTGCGCTCCAGCAGCGCAAAAAACGATAAGTAAAACAAAGCATAGAGCGCCATGAACCAGACCGGATGGCGCGAACACCAGTTACGCATACATTTACACCCTTTCGATGATGTACTATTATACGCCGCACGCGGCGCACAAAACAAGCGACAATCCGCACAATTCGCAGCTGCGTTTTCGACAGGATATTGTGGAGATTTTGTCCCTGCCGCCTTCTGTATACTAATACGAATAGCCGCGCAGGAATAATGCGTTACAGATGTGAAAGAGTTGTAAACAAACAAATGGCGGAGCGGTAGGGGCCGGGCAGCAAAAGGGAGCCCGTCACGAAGGGACGAGCTCCTCGGCTTATACTGTATTTTACTCTCCCAGTACCGCGGGATGGCCGGTCGGGGTGTGCTCGCTCTGGAACTTCAGCGCGGCGGCGATGAAGCCCTTGAACAGGGGGTGCGCACGGTTCGGGCGGCTCTTGAACTCGGGGTGGAACTGCGCGCCCAGATGGAAATCGCGGCCCGGGATCTCCACAGCCTCCACAAGGCGTCCGTCCGGGCTGGTACCGGCGATGACCAGACCCTTCTCCTCGAACTCGGCGCGGAACTCGTTGTTGAACTCATAGCGGTGGCGGTGGCGCTCGTCGATCTCCGTCGTGCCGTAGCAGTCGGCCATCTTCGTGCCCGGCGTGATGACGCAGGGGTACTTGCCCAGACGCATCGTGCCGCCCTTCGTCTCAACGCCCTGCTGGTCCGGCATCAGGTCAATGACGTTGTGCTGGCCCTCGGGCGTAAATTCGCTGGAGTTGGCGTCGGCGTAGCCCAGTACGTTGCGGGCGTACTCCATGACCATGATCTGCATGCCCAGGCAGATGCCGAAATAGGGCACATGGTTCTCACGCGCGTACTGCGCAGCCTGGATCATGCCCTCGATGCCGCGGTCACCAAAGCCGCCCGGCACAATGATGCCGTCCACGTCGCCCAGCTCGTCGGTGCAGCAGGCCTGGTCGACGAGATGCTCACTGTCCACCCACTTGATCTCGACCTTGCTCTCGTTCTCAAAGCCCGCGTGGTACAGGCTCTCCATGACGCTCAAATAAGCGTCGTGCAGCTTGACATACTTGCCGACCAGCGCAATCTTGCAGGTCTTGCTGCGGGTCGCAATGCGGCTGATGAGCGCCTTCCACTCGGTCAGATCGCTCGGCGGGGTCTGCAGGTGCAGTTGGCGGGCCACGACGTTCGTCAGACCGGCGGATTCCAGCATCAGCGGGCACTCGTACAGGCTCGGCATCGTCAGGTTTTCAATGACGCAGTCGGGGCGCACGTTGCAGAACATGCTGATCTTGCGCTTGATGTCGTTGCCTACAGGGCCGTCGGCGCGCAGGACGATGATGTTCGGCGCAATGCCCATGCCCTGCAGCTCCTTGCAGGAGTGCTGCGCGGGCTTGGACTTGTATTCGTCGGAGCCGGAGATGTAGGGCACCAGTACGACGTGGATATAGCAGCAGTTCTCGGGGCCCTGCTCCAGACCGACCTGACGGATGGCCTCCAGGAAGGGCTGGCTCTCAATGTCGCCGGTGGTGCCGCCGATCTCGGTGATGACGACGTCCGCCTCGGTGCTCTTGGCCAGATTATAGATGTAGCTCTTGATCTCGTTGGTGATGTGGGGGATGATCTGCACGGTCTGGCCCAGATAAGCGCCCTGACGCTCCTTGTTCAGGACGTTCCAGTAGACCTTGCCGGTGGTCAGGTTCGAGTATTTGTTCAGGTTTTCGTCGATGAAGCGCTCATAATGGCCGAGGTCGAGGTCTGTCTCGGTGCCGTCGTCGGTCACGAACACCTCGCCGTGCTGCAGCGGGCTCATCGTGCCCGGGTCAACGTTGATGTAGGGGTCCAGCTTCTGGCTGGCCACCTTCAGTCCGCGGGTCTTGAGCAGACGTCCCAGGCTGGCCGCTGTGATGCCCTTGCCCAGGCCCGACACAACGCCGCCGGTCACAAAAATATACTTCGTTGCCATAATTCACCCTCCATGTCGGCGGATGCCAAACAACAGCGCCCGCCATATCCCAAAAAATTATCCTTTCCATTATACATCGAAAAAAACAGCTTTTGCAATACGGCTGGCATATTTTCTTTATTAAATTTGCAAAAAATGGGTTCTACTTTGGATTCTTCAGTGCGCGTCCGTGTACTTCAGGATCTCGCCGATCAGCACCTTCATGTCCAGCGGCTTGCCTATGTGGCTGTTCATGCCCGCGTCCAGGCAGGCCTTCACGTCGTCGGCAAAGACATTGGCCGTCATGGCGATGATGGGCGTGCTCTCGCCGGGCCCCTTGCCCTCAAACGCCCGGATGCACCGGGTGGCCTCCAGTCCGTTCATCTCGGGCATCATGACGTCCATCAGAATCGCGTCATAGGTGTGCGGCGCAGCGTTCCGGATGGCCTCCAGCGCCAGTCTGCCGTTCTCAACGGCGGTGATGCTGGCACCCTGCTCCTCCAGCAGGGCCGTGGCGATCTCGCTGTTCAGCTCGTTATCCTCGGCCAGCAGCAGGTGCAGCCCGGCCAGCGGCAGCACAGTTTCCGCTGCCGCTGGGGCAGCCGCGGCAGTCTCTGCCTCCGCGGCGGGGGCAGCGCCCCAACTGCTGCCGGACGCGGCTGCTGATGCGGCATGCCGCACGACCACGGACGGCTCGGCCTTGGGCGGTGTGCCCACGGGCAGCGACAGCCGCACAATGAAGGTCGAACCCTTGCCGGGCTCACTCTCGACATCGAGCGAGCCGTGCATCTGGTCAACGAGCTTCTTTGTGATGGCCATGCCCAGACCCGTGCCCTTGTAGTGGGTGCGGCTCGAGCGCTGCTCCTGCGTGAACGGCTCAAAAATATGCTGCAGGAATTCCTCGCTCATACCGATGCCGTTGTCCTTGATCTCCATCCGCAGGTGGACAAGACCTTCTTCAAACAGCGTTTCCTTGGCGCGGAAGTTGATCTCGCCGCCGTCGGGCGTGTACTTGACGGCGTTGGAAAGAATGTTGATAAGCACCTGCCGGATATGCAGCTCACTGCCGATCAGGTACGGGTGCCAGAACGGGCCGATCTGCTTTGTGAAGGTCATGTGCCGGTCCGCGATCTGGCCCTCTACGATGGAGCAGCAGGAATCCAGCAGTGCCCGCAGATCAAACGATGTGTCCAGCATCTGCATATTGCCGGATTCGATTTTGGTCATGTCCAGCACGTCGTTGATGAGGGAGAGCAGGTGGGACGCCGCACCGCGCATCTTGGTCATGCAGTCCCGCACGCGGGCCTTGTTGTCAAAGTTGTCCTCGGCAATGTCCAGCATACCCATAATGCCGTTGATGGGCGTGCGGATGTCGTGGGACATGTTGGACAGGAACTCCGTCTTGGCGACGCTGGCCTCCTCGGCCTTGCGCAGGGCTTTTTCGGTCTCGGCGCGGAACCGTTGGGCGCGGATGACCAGTGCGATGCAGACCGCGGTAACCAGAACGCACAGGCAGGTCAGCACGATAATGGCCGGATACTGATAGGCCAGCCGCGTCAGAGAGAACGGCTGCTGCCCCAGGTTGATGTAGGAGTTGGTGATGGTGCTGATCTCGGCGCGGGTCAGGCTGTCGATGCTCTTGTTCAGCACAGTGCGCAGCAGCACATCGTAGTCCTGCCGGACGCCGATGCAGAAATTGCGCTGCTCGCCGCTCAGCATCGAGCGCAGCTCGTTGCGCGTGTCGTCAAAGACCGTGCGCTCGGCCTGGTAGGTGTAGGTATAGTAGGCATCGACAGTCCCGGCGTGCACGGCAGCCAGGCAGTCATCAAAGGAATCCAGGTATTCTACATGAGCCGTGTCGCTCAGGCCGGGCATTTCCAGCGCGGAGGGGGAAAAATCGTATGCGACAGCGACATTGTTCAGCGCGCCGTTGTGGCGGCGCAGCAGCACCCAGGAAAACTGCGCCGACAGATAGCTGTCGGTCAGCTTGTAGCCGTAGTTCTCCGCCTGGGACATGTCGTCGGTCAGGTCAATGACAAAATCCGCCTGCCCGTCCGCCAGCATGGTCTTGTACTCGCTGCGGTCCGCGGGCTTCAGGAATTTGTAGCGCAGCCGCGCCCGGCCTGCTGCCTTTTGGAAAATATCCACCATGATGCCGGTGGGCATGCCGTCCGGCGTCATGTAGGAGTAAGGGTAGCGGTCCGGGTTGACAAGCACCGTGAACACCGTGTCTGCGTCGTTGCAGGCGATGACATAGTTTTCCTCGGCGTCGGTCAGATTAATTTTGCTGCTGGTATGGCTGCCGGTGTAGTATTTGTTGAACAGGGTCGTGCGCCAGCTGGGGTCGTTGCGGTTGATTTTGCTGATGGCATCGTTGACCAGTTGCTGGGTGACGGTGTCATCCTTGCGCATGGCTATGTAAATGCTTTGCTCGTCGAAGGTGTCAATGATCCATTCGTTCTTCGTCTCGCGCAGCCGGTTGGAGGCTGCGGCGGTGATCTCCCCGTTGCGCAATGCACTGGACAGCTCCTCGTCGGTGTCATAGTACACCGGAGTGTAGCGGAAACCGTGCTCCGCGGCGTAGGCTTGAAAGCTCTCATTGCGGCCACTGCCGCTGCGGCTCATGCCGACAGTTATGCCGTCGAAGGTGTCGTAGTCGCCGGCCACAATGCTGCGGTTGCCGGCTTTGACGGTCAGCATCGTCGCCACTGTGCCGATGGGCTCGGCGGAAAAGGCAAACTGCTCGTCGCGCTCCGCGGTCCTTCGCAGCACCGGGATCAGGTCGATCTGCCCGGCGGCCAGCTGCTGCATGGCCTGCTGGGTGTTGCCGTCCAGGCAGGAGTATGCAAAGGTTACGTTCTCATGCTGGGCAATGTCTTGCAGCAGCTCATAGGCGTAGCCGCTGCGGCTGCCGTCTGCAGCGGTGGCCATGTAGCCGGTGTAGGGGTAGAAGCCGACGCGCAGGGTGCGCAGGGGGGTCCGGCCACCGTCCGCGGCGTGCACGGGCATGGCAAAGCCGAGCAGAACGCTGACAGCCAGGCTGAACAACAGCAGCATGGCTGCCCCGCGTCTGCTTGCGCCGGGATTCTCCTTCTTATTCATCGAAAACAGCTCCGGTCTTTTTAGTGCGGCATGCAGGGCCCGCGGCGCCGCACGTATATTTTGCAGGCATGGCCCGGGCAGCTTCGGTGTCGTCCGCCGCGGGCATCATCTCGGATGTTTTTACAGCTCCCGGATCGCGGCCAGCACTTCCTCATGCGCGGCCACCACCGGCGGCCAGAGGCTGGCATCCTCCAGCGGTTTCGGGCCGCGGACTGCGTCGCAGAGCGTGGCGGCGGTCTTATACAGGCGGTCCATGCCAAGGTTCTGGGCCACGCCCTTCAGCGTGTGGCTGGCGCGGAAGGCCAGCTCCCAGTCCTGGGCGGCCAGCGCGTCCTTCAGCTGGTTGAAACTGGGGTCGCCGGGGTATTTCAGCACAAACTTTTTGATGAGTGCCTCGCTGGGCAGTCGGCTGATGGTTGCCTTGTAATCGCCGCCGATGCGGTCATAAAATTCCTGCAGTGTCATAGGGGACCTTCTTCTTTCTTACAATTTATCGGATTCCTGATTTGGCTTTGGTTTTTCTGCTTCTTCTGCGGAAAATGCTGCGGTGATACATTTGTTCCGGCACTCCTTGGCCTGATACAGCAGCTTGTCCGCCTGACGGATGCCGGGGTCAAGGGTGCAGGCACCGTACACACCGCCGATGCTGACCGTCAGATGCAGATCGGGGTATTCGATCATGTGCAGCGCCTGCACCGTCGCGCGGATCTGCTCAAGCCGCTTTATAAAGACATGCTCCGGGATATGCGGGAAAATCAGCAAAAACTCGTCGCCGCCGTACCGCACCAGTGCATCGCTGCGGTTGCGCACGCAGGCCGTTACCGCACTCACCAGAATGCGCAGCGCGTCGTCGCCGGCCTGATGGCCGTAGACGTCGTTGATCTGCTTGAACTGGTCAAGGTCCAGCATGGCTACGGCATCCACTTCCATGAGCTTCCGCAGCTGCTTCTCAAAGAAACGGCGGTTATAGGCGTTGGTCAGGACATCATGGTAGAGGTCATGATGGTAGTCAAAAAACTGCTCTGCAGGGTCGGCCTGCCCGGCAGCGCCGATATACGCGGGTACGCTGTCATCGCTCCACAGAGAGCACAGGCGCACGTGATGCCAGCGAAGCTCGCCGTCAATGGGCAGCAGCATCGAAAGCTCGGTGTAGGGGTGCTCTGCGCTGGTGGCGCGCAGCGCCTTCTGGATACGCGCAATGTCCGCAAGGGCGAACCCGGTTTCCTCGACTGCATCGGGCAGGAGCAGATCCTTGGGCACGCCCATGTGCTCCGCCGCCCACGCCGAGAAGGAAAGATGACCGGTGGCACTGTCATAGTCAAACTGTATGCAGCGGACGCTCTGGTTAAAGAACCGGCCCTTCTGCTGCATGCGGGACAGCGACTGCACTATATGATTTTGCCCGGGCAGTGCGTTCTCCCGCAGGAGGGCATCGGAAATATGCTGTGCGTCTGCCAGACGGTGCAGCTGGTTGCCGGTGTCCGAAGCAATGCTCAGCTCGGCATGCAGCTGCGCGCCGCACTCGGTCAGGCATTCCAGCAGCAGCGGGTTGAACTGCCCGCACTCCCCGTTCAGGATCATCTTTACCGCGGTGTCGTGGTCGAACGCTTTTTTGTAGCAGCGCTCGCTCGTCAATGCGTCGTATACATCGGCCATAGACACGACCTGCGCGGCGATGGGGATCTGCTCACCTTTAAGCCCGTCCGGGTAGCCGCGCCCGTCCCAGCGCTCATGATGCCAGCGGCATATAGCGTAGGCCGTCTTGACAAGGTCGGACTCCTGCTGGAACGGCAGCTTTTCCAGAATCTCCGAACCAATTGTGGTGTGGGTTTTCATGACCTCGAATTCTTCCTTCGTCAGCCTGCCGGGCTTGTTCAGGATGGATTCGGGAATGTTGATCTTGCCGATGTCATGCAGCGCCGAAGCGGTGCTGATGAGCGAAATATCCGCGGCGGTCAGGTGGTATTTGTCGGTTTTCTGCACAAGTGTGTGCAGCAGAATATCGGTGGCTGTCTGGATATGCAGCACGTGCATACCGCTCTCCCCGTTGCGGAACTCCACAATATGGCTCAGTATGTTGATCATCGTGGAGTTGCTTTTCTCTTTTTCATAGACCTGCTCGGCCACAAGGCGGACCAGCCGCTTCTGTTTGGCGTAAAGCATCAGGGTATTGATGACGCGGCGGCGCACAACGGCCATGTCAAACGGGCGGCTGATATAGTCGGTAGCGCCCAGATCATAGGCACGCTCGACGTAGCTGGACGCATTCTCCGCCGAAATCATGATGACGGGGACCTCGTCGATCCAGTGGTATTTGTTCATCATGGCCAGCACTTCAAAGCCGTCCATCTCGGGCATCATAATATCGAGCAAAAGCAGGTCGATGTCCGTCGCGGACTGCAAAATGGCCACAGCCTGTCTGCCGTTTTCCGCCTCCAGAATCTCATACCCGTCACCCAGCATCTCCGTCAGGATGGCGCGGTTCATCGCGGAGTCGTCCGCAATCAGGATTTTCTCTTTATCACTCATGACCTCACCTATAATTCCAAGCGGAGCAAACGCGCGGTAAAAATGTACATTCTCCAATGCTTTATCATTATAGTATAATAGGAACCGCAAAAGCAACCAATTTGTGCAAAACAATCGAAAAATATTCCAAAAGCGCAAAAAAGATGAAAAATGTGCCAAAAGGAAAAAGCCTCCCTTTGACAAGGGAGGCTCAGCGTGTCGAAAAACCTCCCTCTGCGAGACAGACTCCCCCGATACGGGGGAGGTGGCGCTTGCGCCAGAAGGGGAGCGGTGGCCGAAGGCCGGAGGGAGAGAACTCCACGTCGCCGCCCGTTCCCGGGTTTAGCCCTTAACAGCGCCCATCGTGATGCCCTTCGTGAAGTACTTCTGGAAGGCCAGGAACACGATGATGATGGGCACGGCTGCCAGCGCGGCACCGGCCATGATCAGGCCGTAGTCGGTGGAGTTCTCGGCCTGCAGCTTGGCGATACCAAGAGAGATCGTCAGCTTGCTGGTGCTGGACAGCATGATCAACTGCATGAAGTAATCGTTCCACGAGTTGATGAAGGTGAAGATGGCCAGTGCGCCGATGCCCGGCTTGATCATGGGCAGCGCAATGCGGACAAAGGTCTTGGCCTCGCTCGCGCCGTCGATGCGGGCGGCCTCCAGCATCTCGCCGGGGATGCCCTCACTGAACTGCTTCATCAGGAATACGCCGAACGGCCAGCCGACGATGGGGAAGATGACCGCCCAGATCGTGTTGTAGAGCTGCAGGCTGCTCATCTCGCGCAGCAGGGGGATCAGGATGACCTGCTTCGGCAGCGCCATGGCGCAGACGATCAGGGTAAAGAGGATGCTGCGGCCCACAAAGCGCTTTTTGGCCAGCGCATAGCCTGCCATAGCGGAGGTGATGCAGGTCAGGATCATCGAGGCAACAGCCATAAAGACCGTGTTGATGAGCCAGCGCACAGCGGCGGGCACCTGGGGACCGGCCCACCAGATGATGTCCTTGCCGTCCGCGCTGAAGTGGCTGCTGAACGGCACCGCGAACTCCCACAGCGGGGACTTCTGGCGGCTGAACAGCTTGTCATAGTTCGTCATGACCCACTCGCTCGGCCACCATTCAGGGGTGGTGGAGTTGATGGAGATCTGCGTCTTGAAGGAGCCCGTCAGGATCCAGTACAGTGGGAACGCGAACGCGATGGCCAGCAGGATGATGACGATGGTGCTGAACACCATGTAGGGGGAAATCTTCTTTTTTTTCTTTTTGGTATCCATAGTCATTTCCCTCCTTCTTAATCAGACCGCGTGACCTTGAACTGCACAGCGGACAGAACGGCGATCATGATGGCGAGGATAACGCCCATCGCGTTGCCGTAGCCGTAGCGGTACAGCTTGAAGGCTGTGTAGTAGATGTAGTACATGATGGTATCGGTGGAGTGGTTCGGGCCGCCGGATGTCAGCAGCTGGATCAGCGCAAAGCACTGGAAGGAGTTGATCGTCGTGATGACCAGGATGTACAGCGTGGTGGGCATGATCTGCGGCCACTTGATCTTCCAGAAGGCCTGCAGCTTCGTGGCACCGTCCACCTCGGCGGCCTCGACCAGAGACTGGTCCACGTTGCCGAGCGCGGAGACATACAGCACGATGGGCTGGCCGACGGAGGTCGTGAGCAGGATCAGGATGATGCAGGCCAGCGCGTAGCGGGTATCGCCCAGCCAGTTGATGTTCTGGTCAAGGAGGCCCATCGACTTGCCCAGATAGTTGAAGATGCCGTAGTAGTTGTTGAACATCCACTTCCACACGACGGTAACAGCGACAGAGCCGGTGACGACGGGCAGATAGAAGATGACGCGGAACAGCGAGGTTGCCCACGGCGGCATGTTGACGATGGCTGATGCCACCCACAGCGAGAAGATGCAGGTGATGGGCACCGACACGACAACAATGATCAACGTGTTGCGCAGTGCGCCCAGAAAGACGCTGTCGTGGAACAGCTCCACATAGTTCTGCAGGCCGATGAACACATCGGCGCGGTTCATACTGGAGTCAAAGAAGCTGGTGAAGATGCACATCACCATGGGATAGATGACAAAGCCGATAAAGAAGATGAGGCTGGGCAGCAGGAACAGGTAACCGGCGATGGTCTCCTGCCGGACAAGCGCGCGGCTCATCTTCGGCTCGCTCTGCTTTTTGGCAACTGCGGTATGTGCCAAGAGGATCGCTCCCTTCTGTTTTAAAGTCACGGGTTCATTCGATAAAAGTGGCGTCCCACCGCTGCGTTTCAGGTCAGAGGTCGGACGCCGTGGGGTTTAGTTACAAACCGGAGGTTTTTTCAGGAGGTTCAGGATGCGCTGGCCGCTGCGTTGGCGGTGTTGCAGAACTCGGTAACGGCGGTGGTCACGTCAGTGCCCTGGCCAACCTGCTGCAGCATGTTCCACCAAGCGGTACGAGCCTCGGCCCAGCCGGGAGTGACCTGATAGTAGTCGCCCAGGTAAGGCATGAGCTTCTGGTACTCGTTCATGACCTCGTCGTCCTTATACAGGTCGGACAGAGAGTTCTTGACGGAGAAGTAAGTAGAGGTCTTGACGGCCTTTGCGGTCTCGTCAGAGTTGGCCATGAAGTTGATGAAGGTCTTGGAGGCAGCGATCTTGTTCTCGTCGCCGTTGTCAAACACGCCGAAGCCCCAGATGCCGCCGCACAGTGCGGGGTCGCCGGACTCAGTCGGGAACGCCATGAACAGGATGTCGTCGCCGCTGTTGGTCGTGCCGGCTGCGCTGTTGTCAGCGTTGGTCTGCTGGGCGATGTTCCAGCAGAAGGCCATCTGCAGGGTGCCGTTGCGGAAGAGGGTGATCTCCTCGCCGCCGTTGATGGAGGCGTCAAAGTTGATGCCGTCCTGGTTGTACAGGGTCTCGATTGCCTTGACGTTCTCGGCAGAATCAGCGGTGTACTTGGTGTGGGCTGCATCGGTGAAGGTGCCGCCGTACATGTTGTTGATGATAGCGCGGGTGCCCTGGTCGCCGCCCTGGCCGCTGCAGTAGATCGCGCCGACGTCGGTCTTGCCGGAGTCGTAGACGGCCTGCACAGCCTTCAGGAAGTTGTCGGTGGTCCAGGTGTGGTTCTCGGCATCGACATACTGCATAGCACCGGCAGCCTCAAACACGGTCTTGTTGATGGCCATGCAGTGTGCGGTCATGCAGAGCGGGAACTCGTAGTAAGCGCCGGAGGAATCCTTGCAGGCGGCCTCAACGCTGGCGCTGATGTCGGCCTTCTGGTCGTCGGTCCACAGGTCGCTCAGATCGGCCATCAGGCCCTTGGCGCCCCAGTTGGCAACCAGACGCTCGGGTCCTTCCATGACGATGTCAGGTGCGCTGCCGCCCTCGATAGCGGTGTTGACCTGGTCGTCGCCGTTGGTGTAGTCGAGGTACTCGACGGTGACGTGGATGTCAGGATACTGGGCGTTGAAGTCTGCCAGCAGCGCATCAACAGACTCGGAATCGCCCCACTTGCCGATGGGGTAGGTCCACAGCGTAATGTCAGCAGCCTGACCGGCATCGGCGGTAGACTCCGCGGGAGCGGCCTCGCTGGAGGCGGTAGAGGTGCTCTCAGCAGTTGCGGTAGAGGTCGCTGCGCTGGAAGTGGAGCCGCCGCAGGCGACGAGCATGCTGGCTGCCATGCTGGCGGCCAGGATCGCGGAAACTTGCTTCTTCATAGGTTTTTCTCCTTTTTTGCCTTTCGGCCTTTGTGGGGCATCTTCGTTCTGTGTCCCTCGTGATGTCTCTATTTTAGAAAACTTTTTTCATTTTGTCCAGAGGTGAAATAGCCAAGAAAAACTGTCATTTTTGTACATGCTGCACAAATTCCATCCACATAGTTGCAAAATACATGCGTTTCTATCGGTTTTTCTTGCTTTTCATGGGAAAACCGCCTCTTTTTTGATTTATTACAAAATGAAAACAACTTTTACCTTTGAAAATTTTCTATCGCGCGTGCGCTTTGGTGCTGTAAAGCAAAAAGGCGCTCACCCGTTACATTTACGGGTAAGCGCCTTTGCTTTGGTAGTAGGATACTCCTTTTGTCAAAAAACGCAAGATGTCAAAATGAAATATCCTTTTCACGCAATCTATCTCAATTTTTGCACATTTGCACAAAAACAGGCCGTTTTTTCCGGGAAAAAGCCTCTTGCAAGCGCGGGTATTTCCCTATATAATGGAAGGAGCGAAATAACTTTTCATTTTTAAGAAAGGGAGCCTTTTTTATGAATTATGAAAATATGACCCGCCGCCAGGTACTCTGCTTCGGCGATTCCAACACCTACGGCTATGACCCTGCCCGCGACGGGCGCTACGGCGATGATGAGCGCTACCCGATGGTGCTGCAGGACCTGCTGGGCGACGGCTGGAGCGTGGTCGAGGAAGGGCTGCCCGGGCGCACCGCCGTGTTTGACGACCCTATTACAGAAGGTATGAACGGGCTGCGGGTCATCACGCCGATCCTGATGAGCCACGCGCCGCTGGACACCGTGACGATCATGCTGGGCACGAACGACAGCAAGGAGCGGTTCGGCTGCAATTCCTATCTGATCTCTCAGGGCATCGTGCGGCTCGTCAAAAAGGCCCTGCACACCGAATGCTGGCGCGACAACGCCAGGCCGGATGTGTTCGTCATCGTTCCGCCGTCCATCACGCCGGAGTACGACCACCTGATTTTTAAAGATGCCATGGGCACCGGCTGCCATGAACGCTGCGCCGGCATTGCCGCCCAGCTGGAGCCGATGCTGAAGGACATCGCCAATGTGCGGTTCCTGGACGCCAACACACTGCCCGGCGCGGGCTGCTCGCCCCTTGACGGCATGCACATGACCGTCCAGTCCCACAAAGTCCTGGCCAAAGCCTTGCAGAAGGAGCTGACCGGGGATACATTATAAGTAATAGCAACGGCCAGCCTCCTTGCCTCCCTCTGCGAGGGAGGTGGCCCCGCAGGGCCGGAGGGAGAGAACCTTGCGGTTATCTGAAGTCTTTCAGGCAATGGCACAGTTCTCTCCCCCACCGCCTGCGGGCGGAGCCCCCTCGCAGAGGGGGCCAAGTTCCGCAACACATCACAGCAGAAAGGACCCTCCATCATGGCAGAGCAAAGTTTTTGGGATATGCTGCGCACCAAGCGCGACAGCCTGACGAAATCCGGCATCATCGTTGCGGATTACCTTATGCAGCACGCAGAGGACGCACAATACCTGTCGATCTCATCGCTGGCAAAAGCCTGCGGTGTGGCAGAGGCTACGATTTTCCGTTTCTGCCGCGCCCTGGGCTTTGACGGCTATAACGAGATGAAGATCGCGCTGGCAAAGGCCACGGCCACGGCGATGCCGGTCTCGCTCAAGCTGGAGCCGGGCGTCGACACCCAGACGCTCTGCACCCACGCCTACAACACCGCCATCGAGGCACTGAACGGCACCCGCAGCGCACTGGACCCCGAGTCGGTGGACCGCGCGGCCACGCTTTTGCAGCGGGCACGGCAGGTGTTCTTTTTCGGGCAGGGCGGCAGCTATATATTGGCCTGCGACATCTGGGCGCGGTTCTCGATGCTCTCCACCAAGTTCCGCACGGCAGGCGACAGCCACATGCAGGCCATCGCCGCCAGCCTGATGGGTCCCGAGGACGTCGTGGTCTTTGTCTCCTACTCCGGCGCAACGCGGGATATGATGGACACGCTGCATCTGGCCAGGGAGAACGGTGCCAAGGTCATCCTGCTCACCCACTACAGCGACGCCCCCGGCGCAGCGCTGGCCGATGTCGTGCTTCTGTGCGGTGCCAAAGAAAGCCCGCTCGACTCCGGCAGCATGCCGGTCAAGCTGGCCGTCCTCTTTGTGGCGAACGTCCTCGTCCTGCGCTACACGCTGGACAATCAGGAGCTTGCCAACCTCTCCCTCTCCCGCACAAGCCGCGCACTGGGGAGTAAGCTGCTGTAATATCGCACACAAAAGTACCTTATCCCGGATAAGAACATCATTTTGTTGCAGATTCATTGGTGGCGGGGCTTTGCTTTGTCTCACTCAAAAAAGGCCGACTTTATTTGCCAAGAAATCTTTGCAAAGCTCACCATGTACAACTTTTGCCAAATGATTACCCAACCCGTAGCCATTTTTAAATAAAGGAAAAAATATACTCCTGCAAGGTCTCTTTCTCCGATGCTGTACACATTTGTATGCAATTCGTCCGAAGTGAAATCAGTCCACCTACTGTCGAAACCTTGCTTATGAGATTCATCTTTTTTTGACTTGGAAGAACGGACTCTCGTAAACTCGCTCAGAAATCTGCGATCAGCTTCTCTTACAGAGTAGCTCTCTTGAACAGTCTTTCAAGCAGATTTCTTCGATTCTCTTTTTCGTCGTAGCATTTTTCTCAAACGTACAATTAAACCAGCATGCGGAATCTCTGTTGCGTGATTCTGCATGCTGGTTCTTGTTTCTTTTTGTGGCTATCTAAGAGACGTTGGGCTTGCCCCGGCATTTTTTAGTTTTATAATTCAGGTTTCTGTGTCTGCATATAATTTTTAGCATCTTTCAGGAAGCTTGCCACGATCAGCACGATCACCGCACCAATCGGGAACGCTGCCACAATACTGACAGACTGCAGATTGTTCATTGAGCTCTCCGCAAACAGCAATGCAATTGGCAGCAGGATCAGCAAAATGCACCACAGCAGCTGGATTCCCTTATGGGGCTGCTCGCCGTCTTTCAGCGTGTGATAGCTGTAACAGGAGGCCGTCAACGCGATGGAATCAAACGACGTTGCGTAGAATGCAATCATCGTCACCAACACGACCGCCATGACCAGTGGCGCACAGGGCAGCGTCTTCAGAATGTTGACGATCATGCCGTACAGATCCCCCGTCTCGTTGTACAGCGCTATAAAATCCGCTTTGCCGGTCATCTGCTGGCCCATGGAATAGTTGCCCAGCACGATAAAGCTGGTCAGCGTGGAGCCAACACCGAACACATAACCGCCCAGAATGGTCTGGCGGACAGTGCGTCCCCGGGAAATACTGCCGATAAAAAACGGGGCTGCCACACACCAGACCATCCAGTAGGCCCAGTAGTAGATTGTCCACGTCTGCGGGAAGCTGGAAGTGCGCAACGGGTCGGTAAAGGTGGAAAGTTCAATAAAATTCTGCACCATCCGCCCCAGAGAGGAAAGGCCCGTTTCCACAATATAGCGCATCTCCCCACCGAACGCCAGCACAAACGCGATCAGTCCGAAGAACATATAAATACAGATATTGGCCAGCACACTAATGCCCTTAAACCCGTGCAGCAGCGAATAGGTGTACACCGCGCAGGTAATGAGCAGGATCACAATATTGATGGTCGTGCGGCTGAGCGTCACATGGAACAACTCCCCGATGATTGCTGTCATCAGCGGTGTTGCCACACTGAATGTGGTCGCCGTACCCGCCAGCAACGCAAAGACCGCCAGCAAGTCGATAATGCGCCCGGCCCAGCCGTCGGTGTGCCGCCCCAAGATCGGGCGGCAAGCTTCGGAGTATTTCTGGCGGCTGCGCTTGCGCACATGCAGCATAAAGCCAAACGCAACTGCCAGCACCAGATAGAATGCCCAAGGGATAAAGCTCCAGTGGAATAACGGATAAACCCCGGCCCAGTCCTGCACGCTGCCCATCTCGGCAATGTGCGGATCCGTTGCATACAGCACCCACTCCGAGAAAGAGTAGAACAGTATGTCCGCCGCCAGACCGCAGGTGAACATCATTGAACCCCACGCAAAGAAAGAATATTTCGGTTTTTCGTTAGCCTCCCCCAGCACAATATTGCCGTATTTCGACCCTGCGATGTAGAGCGACAGCAAGAAGATGCCCAGGCCGATCACCAGATAATAGGTACCGAACGTATCGCCAAAGAAAAACCGGATTCGGCTGAGCACCGCATTGGACTGCTCCGGCGCAAAGAAAAATACGATGCACAGCGCCACAACGATAGCCAATGGCACCAGCGTTATCATCCAGTCGATCTTTCTGCGCTCGGCGCTTTGATTTGTATTCATTGTGCCACCTCCAAGAATCGTTCGTAGGTCTTGTCCAGTGCCGCCAGCTCCCGCAGATCATCCACTTCGATGATGTCACCTTTCTGCATCGGGCGGATACCCAGTTGGTATTCCTCCGGGTAGCAAAACATGACCACATCATCCCAGTAGATCTGGCGGTTCTTTTTTTGCTCGAATTCCACTTCCAGATGATGGCGCAGCTTCTGTCCGTCCCCAGCGGTCCAGCGGGAAATGCTGTACAACTGCCAGCCGCCTTTGCCGCCGGTACGGCTGCAAGCTGTCACAACACCGTTTTCGACCGTTTGCAACCATTCATCGGTTTCCTCGTCGGTCCAAACGCTGTTGTAGCCGGACCGTTCAAATTCCGGCGTCAGAATAGCCGGGTTATAAATGATTTGGTCGCCATCCAGAATGATCGCATTCTCGATATAATTCCGCGCTACGTAGAGCGACGCGATGTTGTTGCAGCTGTCAAAATAGGGATTATCGATCAGGTTCAGCCCTGGATATTCGTCTTCCAATCCCGCGAACTGCTCTTTCAGGTAGCCCACGACCACGTAAATTTCCCGGATGCCATTCTGATGCAGCCCGGCAATGACAGTATCGATCATGCGGATGCCATTGACCCGCACCAGCGGTTTAGGGGTGGTCAGGGTCACCGGATGCATCCGGTTGCCCAGCCCCGCCGCCATAATGATTGCGCGTTCCACTTTATACATGTTCCGTTTCTCCCTCACTTCCCACATTTGCCCATTCCGCCTGCACATACCGGTAATATTCTTTTGCATAGCGGTACTGCCGCAGGGAATATTCCCCAAATTCCACACCTAAGCTTCTCTTGTACTCGCACCAGTTGCTCCACAGCAGGCCGCAGGCCGCGATATAACAATAAATTTTTATTTTCACTGAGGCTGTGCACCCTTCCGGGAAGTACGCCGCGATCACCCGATCCACCTGCGGTTTGTCGTACATGGCATAGATGCAGAACATCGCAATATCCACATGGGGGTCCTGCATTCCGGCGTACTCCCAGTCGATCAGGCGTATGTCTTCCTGTCCGTTCTTTTCCACAAACAGGAAATTATCTGGCACCGCGTCGATGTGGGTCAGCACCTTTTCCCCTGCGTGTGCCTCGATGTAGGTTCTCAGCGTCAAAACGTTTGCTTTCGTCTGCGCGTAGTCTTTGTACACTGACACATTGTCCGGCCACAATGACTGATAAAATTCGATTTGCCCGAAAATGTCAAACTCGTGCCCAACCTGTAATTTCATCTCATGGAAATCTCGCAAACGCTTCATGCACTTTTTGACATCTTCGTCACTGAGCGGGTCACAAACCCGCGCACCCTCCAAAAATTCTGTGATCTTGTAGCCGTTATTCGGGTCGATATAGGCAATGTCATCGCAGATGTGCCTCGGGCGGATGACGTTATAGACAGCCGCCTCCTGTCTGCGGTCGATCAGCTGGTCGGTTCCCTCGCCGGGGATGCGCATGATATACTTTTTATTTTTGCAGGTAAACAGAAATGAGCGGTTCGTCATGCCTTTTTTCAGCACTGTGATGTTGGTCACATCCTCGATCCGCGCCCCAAGTGCTTCGCAAATAACGCGAATAGCATCTGTCTTGAGTTGGTTCGAGTTGCTGTCCAGTTCCCGCAGCTGCTCATAAGTGTTGATCTCCACAGCCTGTGTTGCCGGTACGACCCGCGCTGCCACGATCATTTTTCCCTTGTGGTAGAGTGCTTCCTCCCAGAATGCGCCGTCATAGCGGTTGTTGCTGCACAGTTCCGCCACGCGGATCCGCACGGTCTGTGCATCCGGCCCGGTCAGATAGCAGATGCCGATCATCCCATTGCCACCGCTCTTTTCCGGCACACTGACAAGTTCCATTTTGCGGTTCACGCGCACGTCGCTCTCTCTGTCCACAGCATCATTGACCATGTACCAGGAGTAAAGCTCCCTTTTGCGGAACGGATTGCTACGGCACCAGATGTCGCAGGGAACCACATAGGCGTTGGCCAGATGCGGCAAGGCAAGCTTCAAAGAATAGAGATTATTTTTACCCACGTAGTCCGGGTTGACAATCAGTTCCACGCCGAATTCATCGATCAGATACTCATAGCGCTCTTTCAGGAAGCCCACAACCACGTAAATTTCCCGGATGCCAACTTCCTGCAACTGGCGGATGGCCCGCTCAATCAGCGGCTCACCGTTGACCTCCAGCAGACCTTTCGGCGTTTCGGTGTTGATGGGCACCATTCGCATACCAAAACCGGCTGCCAGAATGATAGCCCGGCGTGGGCGCTTGTCCTCAATCTCGGCCATCGACTTTTGGGTAAGACAGGACTTCTCATCCACGTACCCTGCCTCCACCAACTCTTTCAGAGATCGGTTGACCGTTCCCAGCGAATACCCGCAGGCATCCGCCAGCGCCCGCTGGTTGAGAAAAGGTGTCTCCGCAAGCGTGTTCAACACATCGTACTCTTGGATGTTCATATACTTAGTAGTTCTCCTTTTCGTGAACATTCGTAGCAAAAGCAACGCCCGATGTCAAAAATCGAGCGTGCTTGCAAGATTATGATTGTTTGGATCGATAGACTTCGTCGGATGCCGACACATGGCCACGCTGAAAATAGACATAACCTGCCGCTTGCAGCGTCCCATCCTCCTGCGAGTCCAACTCTATAATAGCATTTTCGTCGTAGGTTGTAAAGTCCTCATAGGCCGTCAGATAATATTTTCCGTCCACTTTTGAAAAATAGTACGGTACAGCGTTTGTCACTGTCTCACGCTGTGCAACATCAATGTGGTGCAGATCGTTCGTCCGGACGATATACGGGGCCGGGTTCCACGCCGCATCGGTGTTGGCCGTCAGATAATAAAAATCCCCTATCCGGCACAAGGCATTCATACCGCGTACCTCCTCTGGGACATAATATTTATCCACGACTGCCCAGTCATGCCGGTAGTCCAACTGCACGATTGATTCGCTGCCGATTCCCGCCGTCACATACAGATAGCCGTCCAGAATCGAAAATGACCGGACATAACCAGTCACGTCCGGCAGCTGTACGATTTTTTCAATTTCCACCGACGTACCGTTGTCCCGCAGCACATACATCCGGTCATTCCGTCCGTCCAGCACATAATACCCCCCGTAATCCACATCGTATGCGGTAAAATGCGGGTAGCCGCTGTCGGCGATTGGAATGATTTGCGACAAAGTCCAGTCATCACCCTGCCGGCGATACACTTTCAGACGGCTGTTCAGCGTATCGTCTGCCACCAGCGTACCATCATACCCTGCCAGCGAATGTGGGTTGTAAAAATCGGTGTCCAACGTCTTCCAGCGGAAGATCGGCTTTTTTACATCATCGCTGTACAAAACGCGGTAATGCCCCGCATCCACAATAAAGTACTGGTCATCTATCTTGGTAAAATAGGTGGGCAGATAGATATGGTTTTCCTACCGGCTCCATATCGCCCCCGCCAGCAGGCAGACTGCTACCGCAACTAGCAGCAGGACGGCAGTGCACGCAAAACGCTGATACTTTTTCAGGTTGTTCATAAGCTGCTGTCCTCAATGCAGTGTGATCAGCGCACAAGCCGCCGCCGGGACTGCACACAGCGCAAATTTCCACAACTGGCCCCAATCTTTGTGCCGCAGGCAGTAGGACAGGCCCCAGACTGCAAACAGCACCGGCAGCGTCATAAACAGCGATGCAGCAATCAGGCAGGCACCACAGCCTACCACGAACAACACCTGCCAGCAGCTTTTTCGCTCCGCCGGGTCGGTATCTTCCATCGTCAGAATCAGCCACAGCACCAGCGGCGTAACTACGTTGAACGCCAGCGCCTTGCCTGTCCAGCCGTTTACCAGCAACCACCACTCATTGCTGAACTGCGACATGTTTTTCGCCGCCAGCAGAAAGAACTGATACACAAACACAAATGCTATCAGCGCTTTTCTTCTGTCATCCCGCAGGAAATGACGTAAAAGACTGTACAGCAGATAATACGCCAACGCCATCTCAAAAATCGGCAGGATCGTACGGTAGATGATGGCCGCATGGATCCCGCTCAGCACCGAGAGCATCGAGCTGTAAATTGGCCAGCCCGCGATCACGTATTTTTTGTTGTAGAAAGCCGGGTGCAGCACGCCGGATTCCGGTGCAACACGATTGACAAGATCGGTATACACTGCTCCCACTGCATTGGCACAGTACGTTTCATCGTCCCAGTTTTTGTATGTAACGTTGAACACCGTGTTGGCAATCTGCAGCAAAACCAGACCCAAACAAACCGCCAGCAGGAGTTTTTCCGTCCGCGTCCAGTCTTTCAGACTCGCACGCACAGACGCAAGGCCATTTTTGCCTACACTGCGGCCATATTTGCACCAGCCATACACGGCCACTGCTCCGCACAGCAGGCACCAGAGTGCCGTCATCACACGCAGGCTGCCCATAGCTGCATGGAAAATCAGCATTAAAATTTCAAACACGGTCAAGCTGGCAAACAACCCGCCAAAGTACACAAGGCGCTTATCCCGCGCATTGATGAACGCTTCGCCCATGCCAAACGGGATCACAAACAGGGCAAGCAACAGGACCGCGCACACACGAACGATCATTTTTCAGTCCCGCCTTCCTTGCGATACAACGTATATTTCTTACCATAGTCACCCATTTCATCGGTCTGGATATGGTACACCGGCTCGTAGCCGCTGTCCTCTACATGGCCGGTGTGCGGCTCGTGATCCGGCAAAATGATATAGCGGTAGCCGCCTTTTTCGGCGTGTTCCGCCAAATCGGTCCAGTCGGGGACACCCTCTTCCACCATGTACAGGTCTTCATACATCCAAACATTTTCCATGTCTGTGTCCTCGCGCTCTGTCCACGCAAAAGGCAGCCGGATCTCCGGGCGATACTGGCGCACCCAAAGGTTCAGCGGAAACGGGAACACTGCCATTTTCACCTCATTGGGGTCATCTTTCGCTATATAATCACACAGTTCCATGACGACCTCGGGCACTTTATACCAGTTCCGGTTCGGCCCCTCCCAGTAGATCTTCATCTGGGGCAGATCCCTTGCCACCGTCAACGCTAACACCAAAGCAGCCACGGCCACCGTAAATCGACGCGCCCAGCGCGCTTTAAGGCAGAATACCAGCTCGACAATTACGCAGGAGATGATTACCGCCACCGGGATCATCCAGATAAAGCGCAAGGTCTGCGTTTCCGCCGCATAATTGACCAAGAAATGCGCCGAAACAGGGTTCAGGACAGCCACAATGACTGCCCAGCCCGGCACGACTGCCTGATCGCGCAGCCTGCACATAGCAGGCAGATGTTTGCACCACGCCAGCAGCAGTACCAACCCGCAGCTGATGACAAAACATGCCACCCGTGGCGTATCTGACAGAAAATACGCCAGCATACTCCGCATGGAAACCATCGGCATTTTTCCTTTCCCTGAAATTTCGGTTAACGCACCGTTTTACGCCTCGCTGCCGTTCAGCACAGCGCCCAGAATCGACGCATTCACTGCCTGTAGCTTTTTCTTGCAGTTTTCTGCGCTCTGCATCTTCGTGGTATCCGCTTGCATCAGCACAACCACACCGTCCGCCATGCGGCTCAGGTCGATTGCTTCGGAAGCTGTCTGGACCGCAGGTGCATCCAGAATGATGTAATCATATTCCGCGCGCAGCTCTGCCAGACGGTCCACTGCCGTACGGGAGAGGAACAGTTCAGAAGGGTCTGCCGCTGCAGCACCGCAGGGCAGGAAGTCCACATTCTGCGCAATCCGCTGCACTTTTTTCACCGGCTTTTGCTCTGCTGCCAGCAGTTCCGACACACCGACCCCCGCCGCTGTGCTCAGATGCTTCGTCAGGGCACCGCAGCGCAGATCACAGTCCATCAACAGCACCTGGCGCTCTTTGGAGGCCAGTACGACCGCAAGATTCTGCACAAAGGCACACTTTCCGCTCTGCTCTTCCGGTGCAACCAGTAGGATCACCCGCAGATCTTGCGCCGTGTGCAAAAACTCAAGATTTGTGCGCAGTGCCTTGTACGCTTCATCATACGGTGTATTCCGGCTTTTGTCTACCATTCTGTTTTTCATTTTCATTTCTGCTTTTTTCCCTCCGTTTCCGCCGGGATGACGCCCAGAACTCTCATGTCCAGACCATATACGATGTCCTTTTCCGTCCGCACATGGTCATCCAGCATATACTGAATGATGATACCGGCCACGCTCAGCACCAGACCCAGGAGCAGGCCCATGATGGCACTCTTCAGCTTGCCGGAGGGCATCGATTTTTCCGAGGTCTTCGGGGCATAGGCTTCCTCATAGGTTGCCGCATCTGTCAGTTTCAGAATTATATCCTTGGAATCCGCAATCAAACGCTCGCAGATTTCTTTTGCTTCCTCGCCGGACGATGCCTTGACCTTAATTTGCATCATCTGGCTGTCCTCGATGGATTCCACCTCGATGTCATTGGCCAGATTTTCCGTCGTGCGCGACAAACCCAAATCCTCCACAATCGGCTGCAAAATCATATCGCTCTTCATGACGGCACTGCACACAGAAGCCAGTTGTACACCGGTCTCGATACGGTAGTTCACGTCATTGTTCTCGACATTCTGTTCCATTGTCAGGTCAGAGCCGAGCAACGAGTTGGCACTGCCCTCTGCATCGGTCACTATGGTCGTGGTTCTGGTATTCGGCTCAATAATCATAATTGCCGTACACTGATAATAAGTGCTGCCCCGAGGCGTCACAATCTCCATCACGATCACACAGGCGATCACCACTGCTATGATCACGCGAATCTTTTTCATAAGGAGCCGAAACAACTCCATCAGGCTCACGCCATATCCTTTTGTATCCATCCCTGTTCGTATCCTTTCTCAACCAGTCGGCCAATGGTGTTTATTTCCGGTACAGCCGATATTCATGGGTCGGCACTCGGGCTTCCGCAGGAGGAAGCTGCATGTAATTGCCATACATCAGCCGCAGCAGTTCATCATAATTGTGGGGTGCCTTGACTTGCAGACCCTCAAATTCCAACAGCTCGTACCCTTCAAAAAAGCTTTTTTTCATCGGGTATACCTGCGGGTCCCAAACCATGCAGGCTACATAGGTGCTGTCTTCCAGTCGATAGCTGTGCTGCAAGGCATCCAGCTTATCCAGAAAATACTGTGCCCCGCGCGCCTTGGCATACAGCCAGAACGGCAGTTTCGGGATTGCCAGCAGTTTGCTGCGCTTTTCCGGCCACGGGTCTTTGCTGAACGCCCATACCAGCCCAGACTGATAGAAATATTTCTTTTTACTGTACTTTTTTATAGCTTTCTGCGCGTCCGGTCCCGCACCGTCAAACGGGTAGATGTCAACGAACATCCCCATACCGGCTCCCGGGATCGTATCTTTTTTCTCCATGCTGTAGCGCATATCACAAAAGCGGGAGATATTATACGGATACTCCTTGGCCGTGCGGCGGTTCATCAGAGCAAAATGTCCCAGCTCCGCCTGATGTGTCTCGCAATAGCTGCACAATTTTTCGTATTCCGGGCGCAGCATGGCGATGTCAAGGTCATCGTCCCACGGGATAAACCCATGGTGACGAACAGCCCCGATCAGCGAACCATACATGATGTAGTAGTTCACTTGCAGCATATCGCACAGCTCTATGATTTTTTTCAGGATGCCGATCGTTCCCTCATGAATTTCTTCGATCGTCAGTTCCTTGCGCTCCTCCATGGTCATTCTCCCTTCCTTGTTTTCAGGAATGTCTGCACTTCCTGCACGGCGGCTTTCCCGCCCACCACGGCGAACAGAACCAATTCCAGCAGATAGCGCAGCAAGATGTTCTGCCGCAGCAGCAGCGAAATCACCGCTGCCAGCACGACCGCCATCCCCAGCGTCAGCACCTGAGACCAGCGCATAATGGCAAACCCCAGCAATTTTCTGGAAAGCTGCATGTGGAAGATCAGGTAAAAGATATACGATGTCAGCGTCGTATAGGCTGCCGCCACAAAGCCGAAGCGGCTCACAAAGAACAGGTTCAGCACAATGTCGATTATTGCCGCTGCCAACGTGCAATACATGATGTAGGTCGTCTTTTGAGAGTAATACTCCGCATCGACCACCACATTGTAGACGAACAGCACAAAGGATACCATGATGAGCGGCACCGCCACATACGTTGCCTGCTCATACTGTTTGCCGCCCAATATCCAGATCATCTCCGGGGCAATGGCGATCATGCCCACGCAGAGCGCCGCAAACATTCGGCAAAGCTGAAACGCTCGGCGCTGGATATCCTTGGTATCGTTGGCATCCATTTTCTGGTAGAACCAGGTGCTCCACACCGTTGCGATGGAATCCGTCAGTACGGTAAGCACCAGCTGTACATTGCCCGCCAGACTGTAGATGCCCGCTGCCGCATCGCTGACCATTGACCGGATCATGATACGGTCAAACTGGGCCAACAGCACCTGCGAGATGCCATGCGGCACAATGGGCAGACTGTACTTGATGCCGAATTTCCAGTATTCACGGTTATAGGCAGGCTTGGCCTTGCGGTAAAAGACCCCCAAAATCACCAGTGAGATCACAAACAGCGTGAGCGTCGTGCCCAGAATGCGCGCAGTGTCCCGCTTGTCGCGGAATACTGTGAACATCAGGATTAGCGACAGGCCCACATTGCCCAGAGAGTTGCACAGCGCTGCCGCCATATACTTTTTATACGCGTAATCCAGACTGATGCGGTTGTTGTACAGGGTAAGCACCGCACTACCGAAGCTGTCCAGCACCAGCAAGACCATGATGCTCCGCTTGAAGCTCAGCAGTCGGCTGAGTGGCCCGCCGAACACCAGTGCCGCCAGCAGAAACAGTACCGCATTGAGAATATAAATCAGCGATACCGACGAGGTATACTCGTCAATTTTCCCTTTAAATTCCAGATTGGCACTGCGCACGCTGGCGTGCAGGGCCATCCCCACTACCACATACAAGATTGCCTCGTAGGAGACAAAGACGTTGTAAACGCCGAACTGCTCCGTCGTCAGCAGTCTGCTGAAAACCGGCAGTGTCATGAACGAGATGCCTTTGATCAGGATATTACCAACGGTGTAGCCTATACCGGCCTTGACAGCTGTCTGTTTTGTATTGCTCATACTTAAATAACTATCATTCCTATAAAAATTTATCGCAGTGCCGCCAGGCAGTCTGCCAGCCAGGCCTTGCCGGTCGGATACAATTTCAAGTCTGCCAGCAATCCGGCTAGTTGCAGGGGGTTCCCGCTTCGGATCGCTGCACCACGCTTGGTGTAAAATCGGTTCAGCTGCTCAACCATCTGCACATTTTCCGGCGGCAGAGTCAGCTGCTGTTGATTTTGCAAAATTTTCCCTGACAAGGTTGTGTACAATTCCATCAGCCCGCCCCGGATCTTGCGAGTTTTTGCGTTGCTGGGCGTATTATTGCCGCTGTGACGGCGCTGGTCGATTAGCTCTTCGTTCAAAATCCACGCGCCGCCTACGGCGATCCCCACTGCCCACAGCAGCAGATCATGGGCACAAGCCGGGAACCAGATTGCTTCCAGCTGCGGCAGAAGCTCCCGCCGGAAGCACATGGCACAGCCGGGCCGCCACGGCTCCAGCCACATTTTGTCGAGCGCCACTTTTTCCAGCGGGTGGGTCCCGTAGGGGTCGGTCTGGTGGCTGCCCACCTGCACCAGCTGCGCTCCCTCCTCATAAAAAGGATGGATATTGCAGGCCAGCACCCTGACTTCCGGGTGCTGCTCCAGCACGGCAGTCATCTTTTCCAGCTTGTCTTTATGCCAGACATCGTCCTGATCCGCGCAGAAGATCACATCGCCCGCTGCCTGCCGAAATCCCTGCATAAAGTTTGCCCTCCAGCCCTGATTCTTTTCATTTTGAATCAGGCGGATCGCGCCGTCGGGGTCATACTGTGCAGCAAAGCGGCGCACCGTCTCCACGGTGTCGTCGGTGGAGCAGTCATCAAAGATCAACACTTCATCGGGCTTTCGGGTCTGGGCCAGAATGCTTTCCAGTTGGGCGCAAATCGTTTCAGCACCGTTGTACGCCGCCAGAACTATGCTCAGTTTCATCTGCTCCGTACCTCCGAAAGTGGTTTTCCCCGGGTGCAGCTGTGCCCGATTTCCGCCAGACCCACCACGATCAGCAGCACCTGCGGTGAGAACAAAATATAGTGATAGAACAGCGCCGAAAACACAGTTGCCAGCAAGATATAGTAGGCTTCTACCGCATGCCCCAGCGTGTGCAGATTCTTTTTGTAATATCGGTACAAAAGGTACAAGCAGTAAACATACAAAACCAGTCCCAGAATGCCGCAGTCAAACAGATACGCAATGTAGGTCATTTCCGGGTCGAATGGCGCTTTGTCGATGTAGGGCTCCAATTCCTGAAATAGCTCCGTATTTTCAATATACGGGAATGACGAAGTCCCGAAGCCGGAACCCGTAAAGGCAATCACTCCCGCCGTCAGCAACGCCTTGAAAAAACCCAAATAGTACACCGTGCGGGGCGAAGTCACATCCGACTGCAGATAGGCACCATTGAAGCGTTCCACAAACAGGCCCACTGCCCGGATGACCAGCGGCATCAGCCGCACGGCAGCCGCTGCCGCTACGGCGATGCCCAAAAGGATGACCAGATACATCCACATCTGCATCCCCTTGCGGGGCCGCTTTCTTTTCGGGATCAGATTTTTCCATTCCAGCACAAAAATTACCATCGTTACGACGACGGCGGTCGTCGATGCAGAGAACACAAGACTCAGCAAACCGATCAGCGTCAAGCCGTATCGGCGCTTGTGCAGCCCGTAAGCAACCACGACCGGCCCAAGAAAACCGATGTTAGCCGGATCCATGTTGAAGCCTGCCGCACGCAGCAAGCCATTGCCCAAAATCAGCGACAACTGCCCGAGACGGATATCGTGGCGTTCAATATACGTCGAAAACATAACGTTGTTCAGCGAAAAATGAGCAACATAATAGCACAAGCCGTCCAATACTGTCCACACACAGTTCAACACTGCGCCCAACAGCAGGCCCTTCAACACCAGCCTGCCATCTTTTTCTGACGCGCCCTGTTCCCACAGGATAGCAAAGGCAATATACAGTACCAATTTCGGCAGATAGGACATTGCCGCAGACTGCCAGACGCTGTCTCCGTTAAAATACAGCCAACCCGCGCAGCCCGCCACAATGCCTGTAACCATCCACAGCACAAAATAGCGCAGTGGCTTTGTCAGAATCGGCGTGCGCAAAAAATTCTTGTTGCGCACCCACAGAAACACCAACGCCGCAAAGAACGTCAGTGAAAAAAACGTCACACTTCTGCCCGCCGCTGATACCTCTAAGACCGGCATAGTCGAGAAAGTGCCCATGGCGAGAAACAGAAGCCCACTGAGTCCTATTTTTTTGTTTTCTTCCATTCTAACTCCAAGTGTCAAAATACAGGCCGTTACGCCTCCAGCGTCTCCCGGCAGCCTCCCGTATCATACGTAATGACCGGCGTGCCGCAGGCCCGCGCCTCCAGATTGACCGTCGGGTAATTTTCTTCATACGTCAGATTGACAAACACATCCGCTGCAGTATAAACTGCCGCCAGTTCCTGCGGGCTGCCTGTGCGCGGGATGCACAGAATACTGCACTGCATGTCGTGTGGCTTGGTCTCTTTATTCCCAGTCAATACCTCATACACGGCTTGTACATTCTGTGGAACCACTGTATCCGTTAGTATGTGGTCGATTTTCCGCAGCGTCCTTTCCGGTTCCCGCACCGGGTTACAGACAGACACGCCCTGCCCGGATTCTTTCAAAGTAAGGCCCGGGATATTCTTCGTTAACTCACGTATTTGCTTTTCGTTCAAACCGACAAGCACAATTGCATACGAGCTGTCCAGCATTTTGGCCAAAGCGTAAAAATCTTTCAGCCCCTTGCGTTCTTCCCACAGGTTGGCGACGCCCAGCACGATGGTCTTATCTGTCAGGCCGTATTTCTCGCGGAAATTGCTGGGGGTCGGCTTAAAGATCGTCTTATCGATGGTATTGTATACGACTTCCACAGGATATTCTCTCAGATAGCTCTGCTTTACCAGATCAGCCAGCCACTTGCTGGGGGTGATCAGCTGCATATCGGGCACACCGGTGAACGCCGCCCTTTTGCGGGCGTAGTTGCGTGCCACATTGCTGATGCCCTTGCAGGCTGGGTAGGTACCCAGCTGTGGGCATTTGCGGCAGCCGGTCTTCCATTGTTCGCAGCCCACCGCCGAAAAATAGGCACAGTGACCCGTAAAGGACCAGCAGTCGTGCAGTGTCCATTTGATGGGCTTACCGCAGCTTTTCAGGTAGTCGAACAACACCTCCACATTCAGGTAGTAGCCGTGAATATTGTGCAGCCAAATCACATCAGGGTCATATTCCCGTATCCACTGCACAAACTCTTTTGTCGCTTTTGTGGAGCAGAACCCGTTCAGGTCCAGTGTTCGGGTCATCAAGCCATGCAGCTTGATATCCCTGTCCGTGCCGATGCGGTGGGTGCGGATGCCCTCGCAGCCGTTTTCTGCGCGGCCGTAGGCCAGCACACACTCATGTCCCTGCGCCTGCAACTCGCGGCATTTTTCCGCCGCGATGCGTCCGGTGCTGCCGATGCCCGCCACCACATTGATAAACAGATATTTCATAATCCCGTATCACTGCGCATAGCGGCGCAGCTCCTTTTCCAGTTCGTTCATAAATCGCGCCCGGGTGAAATGTGCCTGGTAATACGCACGTGCGTTGGCTCCCAGCTTTTCTCTATCCGGGCAGCGCAGGAACTTTTGCACAGCATCGGCCAGACCGGCGGCATCCTCGGCCCCGGCGCACCAGCCGCACTGGGCTGCTTCAATGACCTGTGGGATCTCCCCAATGGCCGCACCAATGATCGGCTTGCCTGCTGCCATATACGTCTGCACCTTACCCGGCAGCGTCAAGGAAATAAACTTGTCCGCCGTCAGCGTCACCAGCATAGCGTCTGCCTGTGCGTAATAGGCCGGCATCTCCTCCGGCGGCTTGCGGCCATGGAAGATAACATTGTCCAGCCTCTTTTCCCGGACTATGGCTTTCAGATTTCCCAGTTCAGAGCCGTCACCCACAATGTGCCAGCGCAGCGTCGTTTCCTCGCGCAGTAATTCTGCTGCCTGCAATACCGTCGTCAGGCTCTGGGCAGCACCGATATTACCCGCAAACATCAGATCTACTGTGTTCTTTTTGTTCTGTGCGAGGGGAAGCGTGTCAAACTGCGCCGCTGCATACTGGGGTAGATAGCCGATCTTTTCATCCGCCACGCCGTGCTGTTGTTCCAGATACTGCCTGAACATCTGGGAAGTGATCAAAATGCGGTCCGGCTTATTATACAATCGCTTTGACTCCCAGCCAAAAAATTTATAAATCGGCGACTGTTCTGTCAGACCACCCGCCGCCAGACAGGCCGGCCAAAGGTCCATACAATACATGACCACTTTTTTTCCGTGCTTCCTGGCATAGGCAAACGCAGCACTGCTCATCATAATCGGAGAAGTCTGATTCGTAAACACTACATCGTATTCCTCCTTCAAATGAGACGCATACCAAGAAGATGACCACGCATAGCTGTAATAATTCAGCAGACGGAACACTGCGTTATGCCTGCGCGCAATAGTAAAAGTACGTGTAATATTGACACCGTTATGTGCTTCTTTGCGGCGGGCACCGCCTTTGTATTCCGGATACGTAATTCCCATCGGATAGTTTGGTACATCTGTAATCAAATCGACCGTGTGGCCGCGACGCACCAATTCCTCACAAATGTCCGGCAGCGGGTAAGGTTCCGGCCAATAATGCTGGCATACAACCAGAATTTTCATCTGCGTTTCCGCCCTTTATACTGTGATTTCTTCTTTTTCAGTGCCCAGCGCGTCCTTTTCCTCGGCAAAACCCTCGGTGCTCTCCGGCATGAAAAGAATTTTGATCGTGGCAAAAATGATCTTCAGGTCGGTGATGACGCTCTGCTCGCCAATGTACATCAGATCCATCTGCAATTTGTCATACGGGCTGGTGTTGGCCTTGCCGTAGACCTGCGCATAACCGGTCAGACCGGCCTTGACCTGCAGACGCATACCGAACTCCGGCATTTCCTTCTCGTACAGCTCAATTGTCTCCAGGCGCTCGGGACGCGGGCCGACAATAGTCATGTTGCCGATGAAAATATCATACAGCTGCGGCAGCTCGTCCAGGCGGCAGGCACGGATGACCTTGCCCACCGGCGTGATGCGGTCGTCGTTCTGCATCGTCACAATGCCCTTGCCGCCCTTGTCGGCATCCACCTTCATGCTGCGGAATTTATGAATTTCAAACACCTTACGATCCAATGTCATGCGCTTTTGCTTAAACATGACCGGGCCGCCGTCATACGCTTTGATGGCGATGGCTGTGACCAGCATGAACGGGCTGGCGATGATCAGCGCCACACCGGACAGCAGAATGTCCATGGTGCGCTTTAAGGCAAGATAGAACAGCGACGGAGCTGCACGCTGGCAAAGCAACACCGGCAGATTATCCATGCGGAAGCTGCGCGCCTCACTGATGATCAGGTCGCCGATATTCGGGCGCACATAGGCCATCACATCGTGGTCAATGCAGTACTTCAGAATATCATTGCGCTGGCTTGAAGCAAGGCCGCAGAGCATAACCGCCTCAGCATTTTTTTCCTCGATTTCGTGGTAAATGTCCGGTGTCGGGCGGGTTGCGATAGCCTCTCCCACAACCTTGAAACGGTTATCATATTTACGGGTGATTTTGGCACCGTTCTTGTACGCCTCCTCATTATCATAGACAATGAGTGTACGCTTGGGCGGGATGATTTTGTCCGTCAGCTGGTAAGCGATATACGACCACAGTGCGCTCAAGCCACCGCACGCTGCAAGGCAGAGCAGCAGCGGGATCACGTTGGGCACTTCATTGCGCACAAGCATCCAGGTAACCATATACATAAAGAAATGTGTCATGAGCAGCGCGATCACATTGGAGTAGATCAGCTCTGTTATGCGGCTGGTCATAAGTTCAAAAGCACCGTACAAATGTGCAAAAACCGCATTTAAAGCAAAGAACAGTCCGATGACCATATAGTCACCATACCCTTCAAAACTCAAATACAGATGCTTTTCATAATAGCTGAACCAGCATACTGCAAACGCCGCCGTATTGGCTGCCAGCAGCAAAATATCCAGCAAAATCAAGTCCGCATTCTGGCGCTGGCTCTTATTGACCACCGTGCTGCGGTATATTCTATCTGCAGAATTTCTCATTTTCTGTCATTCCATTTCTTTTTTTGCAGTACGCTGTATTTTTTCTTTGCGGTACTGTCGGCTGAAGTTTAGCGCTCCCAAGAAATTGGCATAGCTATACATATTGAAGTATAGCACATTTGCAGGTATCTTGCAACTAAATCCAGTTCTTTCCTGCCGGAAAGCAGAACAAGGCACAGCACGCTTTTCGCCGGAAAGCGTGCTGTGCCCATATTTTTTATTTTGCCAATGTTCTGTGCAGCATCATGCGCAGATTCTGCATGAGCGTGTCGGCGCTGCGTCTTTTCTCCGCGGTAAAGCACAGCCCGATCAGGCCGCCGACAACGGCGGAAAAGATCGCGGTGCAGCAGTATTCCAGACTTACTGCGGGGTCGATCTTCCCCGCAGCCTGCAGGCGTATGAGCAGCGTGCGCATGATGTCCCGCAGCTCGTCCGCACAGGCGGGCACGGACTCGCACTTTCCCGGCGTGTCCAGCGCCTGGGCAATCATCTTATAATCGCCCATCCGGTTGGCAGCAATGTCCTGCAAATAGGCTACCGTCCGCTCCTCCAGCCCGGCCAGCGTGCAGCAGTCGGCAAACAGGACGCGGATGCGTTCGTTTTCCCGGGCAAAGCAGTATTCTGCCAGGCCCTGCAGGATCTCCTCCTTTGATGAAAAATAGCCGTACACCGTACCTTTTCCAATACCTGCCGTGTCGGCCAGCTGCTGGATAGTCATAGCGGCGGGGCTGACGCCCCGGGCGATCAGCTGCAGGGCAGCCTCGTAGACGGCAGCCTTGCGGGCTGCATGGTTATCCATTGTCATGGTCGGCCTCCTTTTTCTCCCCGTCGTTTTCCTCCGGCGCACGGGCCGCGCGGCTCAGATCCGGGCGGCGGGGCGCGGATGCAGCCTCGGCGGCGCGGCGGGCGGCGAACTCTGCCGCAAACTCGGCCGCATCGTCGGGCAGGTCGTCCAGACCGTCATCACCGACGTCAATATTGACCGGCGGCCTGCGGTAGAACAGGTCATACAGCACAGGCACAACGAACAGCGTCATCAGCGTGGCGTAGCTCAGACCGCCGATGATGACAATGGCCATGCCGGTGCTCATCTCGCTGGCCATGTCGGTGCCGAACAGCATCGTGACCATCGCCAGCACCGTCGTCAGCGTCGTCATCAGGATCGGGCGCATACGGGTGCGGCCCGTCGCCACAAGGGCGTCGGTGCGCTCCAGCCCGCCGATGCGCAGCTGGTTGGCGTAGTCCACAAACACAATGCCGTTGTTGACGACGACGCCCATCAGGACCAGGAAGCCCATCAGCGAGATCAGTGACAGCTGCTCACCGGCAGCCATCAGGCCGAGCATACCGCCGGTGAAGGCCAGCGGGATCGTGAACAGAACAATGAACGGCGACAACAGGCTCTGGAACTGCGCCACCATGACAAAATAGACAAAAGCCAACGCCAGTGCAAGCATTTTTGCCATCTGGCTCAGCATCTCGGTGACCTGGGTCGTCTCACCGGCCAGCTCGGCGGTCACGCCGTCGGGCAGGTCCAGTGCGGCCAGCTGCGGCTCCAGCTCGCGGGAGAGCAGCGTCGTGTTGTAGCCGTCGGCGGTCTCACTCGTCACGGCCAGCTTGCGGGAGCCGTTCTCGCGGGCAATCGTCGTATAGCCCGCCGTCGTGGTGCGGGTCGCGAACTCACCGAGGGTGTGCGTCTCCTTTACGCTGTTGCCGTTCTCGTCGGTGGTCGTCGTCTCGAACTCCATATTGAAAATATCGTCCAGCGTCGGCGTGTCGGTCTTATCGACGATGACGACGCTGTAGCTGTCGCCGCCCGCCTTCAGCGTCGTGGCGGTGGTGTCCGTCGTCAGCTTGGCGGCGATCTGCTGGTAGACCTGCGCGACGGTCAGACCCATCCGCATAGCCTTGTCCTTGTCAATCGTGATGTTGATCTCGGCGTCGCCGGCGTCCTGGCCGTCGGTGACGTTTTGGATACCGTCGATGCCCTCCATCAGCGCCATGACCTGCTTGCCCGCGGCGGCCAGGTCATTGAGTTCGCTGCCGTAGAGGTCCACCTCGATGCCGGAGCCGGACAGCGCACTCATGTCCATCATGCCATTGGAGTTCACTTCAATTTTGCAGTTTAGATCTGCTGTTTTGCCGTAGATCTCCTGCTCCACGACCTTGGCCTTGGGTGCCTTGTCGCCCAGCAGGACGTAATAGGTAAACGTGGTGTTGTCGGCGGCGGCATTACCGCCGGCCATGGCGACCATATTCTTGGAACCGCCCGACATCGCGCCGACGGTGTCGACGCCGTCCACGCTCATGACCGCGTCCATGACGCTGTCCGCCGTGGCGAAGGCGTCCTCCTTAGCCGTATCGTCAGGCACATTGACCGTAATGGTCAGCTGGTTGCTGCTCATGTCGGGGATCATGACGATGCCCATGGTAGCGACGCGCCAGACCGACACCCCCAGCAGCGCAATGGCCAGCGTCAGCGGCACAGCCTTGCGGCGCAGGCAGAAGCGCAGCAGCTTTTCATAGCCGTTCAGCACCTTGTCGAACAGCGGGTGCTTGATGTCCTTCTGCTTTTTCAGCACGGTGGAGCCCGCGCAGGGCACAACGGTCAGCGCCACAACAAGGGACGCCAGCAGACTGAAGGTGATGGTCCAGGCCATGTCGCTGAGAAGCTCGCGCACCATGCCGGTGGTGAACACCAGCGGCAGAAAAACGCAGATCGTCGTCAGGGTGGAGGATACGATGGACCCGGCCACCTGACGCGCGCCCTGCACCGACGCGCGGGCGGCGGGCACGCCGCGGCCCCGCAGACGGTAGATGTTTTCAATGACGACAACCGAGTTGTCGACCAGCATGCCGACGCCCAGCGCCAGGCCGGACAGCGACAGGATATTGAAGGTAATGCCGGTGAAATACATCAGCACAATGGCAAACAGCACGCTCAACGGCATACTGATGGCCACGACGATGGTCGGGCGCAGGTCCTTCAAAAACAGCGCCAGTACGATGATGGCCAGCACTGCGCCCTCGATCAGGTTGGACAGCACGCTGTTGACGATGAGCTTGATATAGTCGCCCTGGTCCATGATGGGCGTCAGGTGCAGGCCCTCGTTTTCGGCCATCATCGTTTCCATCGCCGCGCTGCTGGCGTTGGAGACCGTCGAGGTGGACGACGTCGAACTCTTGTACAGCGACAGCAGCACGGCGCGGTTCTTGTCCACCTTGGCGTAGGCGTCGTCGGCGTTGTCGGTCATTTCGACCTCGGCCACATCGGACAGGCGCACGTCGCCGATGCCGTCGATATTGCAGAGCACCATGCTTTTCAGCTCGTCCGCGTCGGCAAAGGCATCACCGACCTTGACGATGTAGCGGTTGTCGTCGCCGTCGCCGCCCTCGATATAGCCCGCGGGCATCGAGAAGTTCTGCGCATAAATGAGCTGCTGCAGCGTCGTCATGTTCAGCAGCTGGTCCAGATTCGCGCTTTTCAGCGCCTCCTCGCGGGCGGACTCGTATTCCTCCTGCGCGGCCTCGAGCTGGGTCTTGCCGGCCTCGAGCTGGGTCTTGCCGCTGGAGACCTGGAACTCGCCCAGTTGCAGCTGGGCCTCGGTGCCGCTCAGCAGCAGCTGGACGGCCATATCAGCCATGGCGGGGTCTACCGCCTCGTCGCCAAGGCTTGCCAGCATTTTTTGCAGCTTGTCGCGCTGTTCGTTCAGCTGGGTCAGCATTTCCTGCGCTTTGGTCAGCTGGTCGCGCAGGGCGGCGGCGGTGTCGTTCAGCGTCTGCTGCAGCGGCTGCATACCGTCGTTCAGCGCAGTCTCGGCCTCCTGCCGCGCAGTCAGCAGCGTCGTGGCGTTCTGCAGGGCGACCTTCGTCGTGGAGAGCGTTGACAGATTGCCGCTCAGCTCGCTGACGCGGGCGCGGCGGGCGGCGTTGCCGTCGATGACAGCCTGGTCCTGCGCCTGCTCGGCGCGCTTGGCGTCGATCTGCGCCTGTAAATCGGCCCGTTCGGTCTCGTCCTCGGTGTTGTTGAGGGAGTCCTGCAGCGACGCGATCTCTGCCTCCAGCGCCTGAATGCGGGCGCTCATGGCCGCATACTGGGCATCTAAGTAGGCCGCAGTCTGCTCCACCGTCATATTCTGCTCCAACAGCCCCTCGTCTGCGGCGCGCTGGCGGATGGCCGCATCCGCGCGGTCGATCGAGTTGACCATCGCGCCCATCTTGTTCAGGTCGCTCTTGGCTTCGGCCAGATTGGCCGGGAGCGCGTCGGCGTTATACTGCGGGTCGTAGGCGGCCAGCACCGTCTTGCAGCTGGCAAACAGTGCATCGTCGATGGGCAGCGTGACCTCGGGCAGGGTCGTGCTTGTATTTTTGGCGTTCTCCAGCTTGCGGTTTGTCTCGTCCAGGTCGGTCTGCAGGCTGGCGATCTTCTTTTCCAGCTCGGGGATCTGCTTGTCCAGCTCGGTGATGGCGTCCCGCAGTTGGGTCGTCACGTCGGCCTTCTGGCTGTTCAGCTGGGCCTTGCCTGCGTCCAGCTGGGCCTGGGCGGCGTCCAGTTCCTTCATGCCATCGTTGATTTTTTTCTTGTTGGCATCCAGCTCTTTTTTGGCATCGGCCAGGCGGTCACTGACCTTGACCAGCAGCTTGTCGTTGACAGCGTCGATCTTTTCCTGGTCGAGCGTGATCTGCACCGACTTTTCCACCAGGCCCGTCGTGGACACGCTGGCCACGCCGTCCACGCGCTCGAGCCGGGGCAGCACGTTTTCGCTGACATAGTCGGACAGCTCGTAAATATCCATGCCGTCGTAGTCCACGGCAATGTACTGCGTCGCCATCATGTCCGGGCTGATCTCCATCAGCGTCGGCGTGGACGCCATGTCGGGCAGCGCGTCGCCGAGCTGGTTCACGGCTGTGCTGGCCTTGACCATGGCGCTGTCCATGTCGGTGTCGTCCTGGTATTCCAGAAAGAGCAGGCTGTAGTTTTCATTGCTCTGGCTCGTCACGTTCTTGACGCCGTTCAGCGTCGAAAGTGCATTTTCCAGCGGCTTGGTCACGTCGGCCTCGACCTGCTCGGGGCTGGCGCCGGGGTAGGTCGTGATGACCATCAGGTAGGGCAGGTTCATGGCGGGCAGCAGGTCCGTCTGGATGCCGGTCAGGCTGACAAAGCCCAGCACCAGCACCAGAATGACCGCCACCAGAATGGTAAATGGCTTTTTAACGCTGTATTTCGGCATGGAAGTGTTCCCTTTCTTTTCCGACCGACCGGTCGGTCGGATTTATTATAGCACCCTGACCGCCGGTTGTAAAGGGCTGCGCGTCCAGCGCGCCATGGAGCTGCTAAGGGCATCGGCATCCGCCCGATGGCCTACAGCCAGGCGCTGGTGCGAAGGTCCTGCACTGAAATTTGCATTCCAAAAAAGGAGCCGAAAAAAGCTCGTTGAAGCTTATCGTTTCAACGAGCTTTTTTCGGTTTTGTGGTGTTGTGTACCAAGGCTCAGAACGGATTTTGTCCCATGCGTACACGGGAAGTAAATCACCATCTGCACGCCGCCGTTGATGATGGTGATGAGAACGAACGCCGCCAGAAACAGCGTGATGGCAAGCGCCGCAAAATAGCCCATACCTCCATAGCTCGCCTCATGCTTGCGCAGGCACGGTCAGCTCCGCGCTGTATTCGCCGTCGGAAGCAGCAATCGTCATGGCGTCGCCGTCCCCCATGCGGACGATGGCAAGAGCCTCGCCGTAGTAGGTATCGGTTTCGCTGTCCAGATAGCTGTGCTTGTTGAAGGGGCAGGCGCTGCCCAGCCCCACCAACGTGCCGCCGCGCACCTGTACCTGAATATTGCCGCGCACCAGCGGCTTGGTGATGCCGTTTTCATCGGTGTAGCGCAGACGGACGTAGCACAGATGCCCCGGTTTTACAGTAGGTTCTTCGGCGTCCAGCGTCAGGCGGGTCGTGCCGCCGGCACTTTGCAGCTTGCAGCGACCAATTTCGTGATCGGCAGCGTCATAGCTGACGGCTTCCAGCGTGCCGCTCTCGTAGGGAATGCTGAACCTCGCAAGGCAATCATTTTTCAGCGTTTTACTGCCCACCGTGTGACCATTCAGCACCAGCTCCACACGGGCGGCGCGGGCGTAGACCTCCACGCTGGCCTTGCGCCCCTCGCAGCCGGTCCAGCTCCAGCTGGGCATGGCATTCGTCATCTTCCACGCACTGGGGCTGTGGCGGTCTCCGGTATGGTTGACCGGGCAGACGGCGATATAGGGGCCGTTGTCGGCCTCCAGCGCCACGCGGGTATAAAGGGCTTCGCCCAGCGGCTTGCCGGTCAGGTCGATGCGTCCCGACCCCGCCGACACCCAGCCCGGACCGCCGTCGAACGTTTCGGCGTAGTCGGCGTACTCCCACGAGCCGACCATGACTTCGCCAAGGTAGTCCATGCCCGCCCAGACAAAGTCGCCCACCAAACGGGGCTCCTGTTTGGCCAACTCGCGGAATTTATAAGCATCGTTGCAGAAGGTCTCGCTGCCCAAAATCAACCGCTGCGGGTACTTTTTCAGGTCGTGCTTATAGCGGTAGATGCCGTAGTTGTAGCCCGCAATGTCCATGTTGGCAAAGGCGTCACGGGTCTTGACGTCGCAGCCGTGCAGGGTCGCGCCGCGCTTCATGAACTCATCGCCCAGCAGCCCCGCCAGATTGTTGAAGAACTGACTGCCGACTGCCTTTTTCTTGGCGGCCTTCTCGCCGCGCTGTTTGGCTTTTTCGGCACGCTCGGCTTCTTTTTTTGCCTTTTCGTCGCTGTACACGCCGAAGCCGATGGAGCTTAAAAAGTTGAAGAAGATGTTCACACCGCAGGTCACCGGGCGGGAATCGTCCAACCCGTGCAGGAAGTCGGTCATCTCTTTGGTCAGGGCGATGCCGCGCTTTTGGGCTGTCTCGCTGACCTCGTTGCCGGTGGAGTAGAGCACGACGCAGGGGTGGTTGTAATCCTTTTCCACCATGTCGGTCAGATCCTGATGCCACCAGTCATTGAAATAATCCACGTAGTCATGCCCGGTTTTGTGGATGTACCAATGGTCGATGTACTCGTCCATGACAAGCATGCCCTGGCGGTCACACTCTGCCAACAGCGCCTTGGAGCAGGGGTTGTGCGCTGAGCGAATGGCGTTGTAGCCGTTCTCTTTCAGCAGGCGTACCTTGCGTGCCACGGCGTCGGGGTCACAAACTGCACCCAACAGACCATTATCGTGGTGGATGCACGCACCCTGGATGATGTACCGTTTGCCGTTGAGCAGGAAACCGTCCGTGCCCCACTCGACCTTGCGAACACCGAACGTCTCGGTTACCACATCATCGGCAAAGTTGACGCGGCAGGTGTACAGGTTGGGCGTTTCAGGTGTCCAAAGGCGGGCGTTATCAAGGGTCAGGGTAAATACGGCCTCGCCGTCGCTCTCCTGCTGCACGGCAGGCAGGTCGTCCACCGCCAGGCGTACCGTGCCGGGGGCGGTTGTCTTTACGCGCACCTCCACGACGGCGGGGTCAAGCGACAGGGTGCGGATTTTAACGCCGTTCAGTGCGATATGCGCGCCCCTTGCCGTCCAAAGCTGCACCGGGCGGTAGATGCCCGCGCCGGAATACCACCGGCTGTTGGGCTGGTCGGCGTTGCGGGCAATGACACGCAACTCGTTCTCGCCCGAATGCAGGTAGGGGGCGCAGTCCACGTAGAAATTGGTGTAGCCGTAGGGGCGGAACGCTGCCTTTTGACCGTTGAGCCAGACCTCGGCATTATGGTAGACGCCCTCAAACTCCAGAATGTGGGTGTCTGCCAGCGCGTTTTCCGGCACGGTCAGGGTGCGCCGGTATTCGTAGTCATATCCCTCGTACCAGCCGGTATTGGTGCCGCCCGCGCTCAGGGCGGTGCGGGGTTCAGCCAGCATGGCATCATGGGGCAGGGTCACCGTTTTGCCGGGTGCGGTATCGCCTAAATGGCGGCACGTCCAGCCGGTGAGAAGGGATGTTGCTTTCATACAAGATCCTCGCTTTCAAGGTTATCCATAGCAAAAAACGCAGGAGACTTTCCTTTTCTGTTGTCTGCACTATATCACAATGTACAGCAAAAAGGGGATTCACTACGTGAACGGTCGTTTTTTCCACGCAAGCCGCCTGCGGCATTGGCGAAATAGACAATCGTATCATGCGTTTTATGTGCAGGTTGCTTAAAGCAAAAAACAGCCCACCAAAATGGGCTGTCTGGGTTATTTCTGCTTGATGGGAAACAGCACCTTTAATGTGAACTGGTTCTCCTGGGTGGTGATCTCGGCGGTGCCGCCGTATTTTTCGGCGGTGTCGTAGATGCTCTTTAGACCGTAGCCGTGGTAGCGGGCGTCGGACTTGGTAGTTTTTGGCAGGCTGCCGTCCGCTTGGAAGGCACCGTCGTAGGTGTTTTCGACCCGGACCCACAAAAAGCTCTTTTGCCGTGCCACCACCAGATGGATCAGTCGCTGCTCGCTGTCGGGCAGCTTTTCTACACTCTCGATGGCGTTGTCCAGCGCATTGCCGAACAGCGAACACAGGTCCATCGTATCCATAAAATCCAGCGCCGCACCGTCTGCCACGCAGGTCAGCGTGATGCCGTGCTGCTGGCAGTACAGGCTTTTGCTGGTCAGGATCGTGTCCAGCACCTCGTTGCCGGTCTTGTTCTGCGCCTCATAGCTGCGGATCTCCTGCTCCATCGCGTCGAGGTAGTGGGCCTTTTCCTCTGAGGTCTCGCTGCGCAGCACGGCGATTTGGTGCTTGAGATCGTGATATTTTTTATTGATAAGGTCAATGCTGTCCTGCGCCGAGCGGTACTGTGCGTACTGCGCCTGCAAGACGTTCTGCAAAGCGTCGCGCTCCTTTTTGCGGCGGTACTCCACCAGCTGCATGTGGTGCGCAAACAGAATGGCCATGCCGCCCAGGTCTACCAGCGTGCGGATGTTGTAAATTTCCGCCGTCATCTTGCCGGAAAACGGCGTGTCCGGGCTTACATAGCTCAGGTTGCTGGCGGCATAGACCGCCACACCGATGAACAGCGTGCTGAGAAATTCCTTTTTGTGGACGTGCAGAGGCGAGGCAATATCGTTATAATTGCGTTCCAGCGCGAACACCACGCCATACACTGCGGCATAGACGACTGCCAAAATGCACACACGCACACCCGCGCCCGGCGTACCCTGCCGCCTTGCCATATAGTAGTAGAGCTGCCATTCCAGCGAGGCGGCCAGTTCCCCCAAAATAAACGCGCGGACACAATAATACCCCGCGCACCGGGCGGGCACGTCGGTCTGCATTCGGATGTACAGATACATAATTAAGATGGATACCGCAATGCAGGGCAGAAACCAGAATTGCGGCACCTGCCCCGTTGCCTGCATAAAGACGCCGAGCAGCAGCAAAAACACCGCGTGGATCGTATACCGCCGCCAGCCTGCTGTACGCTTGGGCAAATAGTACAGATACAAAAGGCAGGCAAGCCAGTCCGCCAGCGCGGTATACAGGCGGGGAATGTTGCCCAGAACTTCCGCTTGCATCAGATGTTTTCCCCCATGTAGTGATTGAGCGCCGCCAAAAACGCCTTGCGCTTGGCGCGGCTGATCTGCACCCGATCACCGTTGACGATGGCGTCCTCGTCCTGGATGCCGTCAACGTGCTCCAAATTGACAAGGTACGCCTTGCTGCTGCGGAAGAAATTCTCCGGCGGCAGCTTCTGCTCCACATCGCGCATGGAGCCGGTGGAATGCACCTCGCCCTGCTTGGTGTGGAACAGCAGGTCGTGGTCGCAAATTTCTACATAATAAATATCGGAGGCGTCGAGCTTCTGCACACCGCCCGCGCAGGGAACGGTGAGGAAGTGCTTCTGGCGGCGTCCCAGCAGCTCCCGCACATGGTTCATCCGCTGGCAGAAAGCGTAATAACTCAGCGGCTTTAAGATATAGTCCAGCGCCTGCACCGCGTACCCCTTGATGGCATACTGCGGCGAGTTGGTGATAAAGATGATAAGCACCTCCGGGTCGGCGCGGCGGATCTCCTCGGCTGCTGACATACCATCCATGAAGGTCATCTCGATGTCCATCAAAATCAGGTCATAGCCGCCCTTATAGCCCAGCGCGATCTCGTCGCCATCCGAAAAATGCGTGATTTGAAAATGGCAGTTTTTCTCCTGCTGGTATTTTTCCAGATACGAGTCCAGCACTGCCCGATCCTGCGCGCTGTCCTCGACTACTGCGATGTAGTTCACGAAAATTCTCCTTTTGAGAGCAAATGAATGCGTTTATGTGCCGACTGCTATGCCGCTTGCCTTTCATGGCTATAGGCTCTATCTGATACGTATTATACAGATTCTTTTCCGAATTTTCAATAAATCATGGTTCTGCTTATCCGCCTTGATTGCCCACGCTTTGGGCTGGAACATGTTTTACTTAGCATAGCGTTTGATTACCCACAAACGCATTTCCGGGGTGTCCCATCGAGGAATGCGGACACCCGTCTCACAGGGTTTTCACGCAGGGAAAGCCCGCACAAATAACGAAGGCAGCACCGCACAATTCCCGCCTTACGGCTCAAGCACCGCTCCGGCGGCTGCGGCACTTAGAATTATGCGGTATTGCCCTGGAACCAAAAAAGCCCCGGCCTTTTCTGGCCGGGGCTTGATGGTTGCGGAGCAGAATGTGATCTGTTCGCTTCCGCTGACAGGGAGGGCAATCCGCTTAGGGTTCCACCCGCACCGTCAGGCGGGAGGCGTGCAGCCCACCGTGGTATACCCGGTTATGGGCCACCACGGTCCGGGCGGAAGCAAAACCTTCCCGGGTGTTGCTGTTGGGGAAGATGAAATTCTTGGCGCTGGAGGTGACAGTCACCCGAATGCGGTGGCCTTTCCGGAAGCAATTGGACAACTTGGTGGTGCGGATCTTCAGGCAGACGATCTCGCCTTCCTGCAAAAACTCCGACCGGGCAAAGCCATTACGGTATCGGGCGCTGAGCAGGCCATCCGCCAGCTTGATGGACCGGCCGTTCTCATCCACGTCGGTAACACGCACCACAAAGTCGGTATCCGGCGCGTCAGAAGAAATATACAACTCCGCCGTCATATCACCGGTCAGAACCAGGTCTTCCTTCAGCACAGGGGAGGTGTAGCACAGCAGGTCCTGGCGCAGTTCCTCCCGGGTGTAGTCCTCCGGCACTTCGATCTCGTTCTCCGACATATCGATGATGTGCTGGGACGGATTTTCGGGGTCATAGGCGTAACCGTCGCAGTTCTCCCGCTCCGGCTTGGCAAAAGTCAGCTGCCCGTCCCCGGCAGAGGTGTTGGCATGGCCGTCACTATCCAGATACAGGTGGGTGACCCGGGTCTCGGGCACCGGCCAGTTTTCGGCGGTCTTCCATACCTCCTGGCCCAGGGTGTAGTATTCTACCGGGGCAGTCTGATCGATGCCGTTGTCCACTTCCTTGAGGTGATGCTCAAACCAGCGGAAATACAGCCAGTCCAGATCAAAGCGCAGCGCCTGGCTGCCGAAGGATACCCCGTGCATGTCGTACTTACTGTTGCCGCTGTGCTGCCAGGGCCCCAGAATAACCTTGCGCATGCCCCGCGGGAAGTCATGGACCAGTTCCAGGGCTTCGGTGGTACCCATGCCGTTGTCGTCAAACCAGCCGGACTGAATCAGCGCCGGGATCTGCGCCCTGACGGAGCGCTCCTGCCAGTTGGACATACGCCAGAAATCGTTGTAGTCACTGGGTTCCAGCCACCGTGTGATGAAGGGCACATCGTACCCCAGAGCCTTTTTCGGCAGGTCGGTCAGGGGGCGGATGTTCAGCACTTTCTCCCAGTCATCGCGTTCCATCAGCTCAGGGTGGAAGGTTTTCTGAGACACCGCAAAGGCCCAGGCCAGCATGCCCGAGGTGAAAGACCCACCCCGGCGGGGCAGATCCACAAAGGCGCTGCCCGCGCAGACTACGCTGATCAGAGCTTTCAGGTGGGGGTTGCCGCTGGCAGCGGCCGCCCACTGTACATAACCCAGGTAGGACCCGCCCACCATACCGATGCGTCCGCTGCACCATGGCTGGGCGGCGATCCAGTTCAGAGTATCGTCGCCGTCCTCCACCTCGTGGTAGTTGGGCAGCCATTCGCCTTCACTGGCGTTTCGGCCGCGCACATCCTGTACTACCACCGCGTAGCCGCGCTGGACGTAACGGTAGTATATCTCACAGCCGTCCTCTTTGCCGTAGGGGGTGCGTACCAGCACTGCGGGCACCGGGGTACTGCAGTTTTTAGGCAGGTATACGTTGGTGGAAAGATGTACCCCGTCCCGCATGGGCACCGGGAAGGTCTGCGCATGTTCTACCGGGAACAGCTGTTCCTCCGGCCAGGTCGAGCGCCACAGGCGCAGGATGGTTTCCTCCTCGGCACCGGGTTCCACCAGCACCGTGACCATCTCCCGGGCAGGGCAGGTGACGGCGATCAGCCGCCCGTCCTTCATCTGTTTGTTGTTGGGGAATTTTACATCCCGCTGCAGGTAGCTGCAGCCGTCTTCGCTGGTGTAGCGCTCGCCGCACAGGGAAACTTCCCCGGTGCCATGCAGCCCCGACTCGTACTGGGAAAGGTTCTGCCCCAGGGCGGCAAAGTCCATCTTCACAAAGAAACGGTAAAAATCCCGGTCCTGTTCAGTCAGGTCCTGCCAGTCCAGCAGCGCGCCGGTATGCACGTCCAGTTTCCGGATCTGGGGTGTGCCGTCGCCCAGCCGCAGTCTGCCGTACAGGATACCTGAAACATATAAGTCAAAATTACGCATTTCCGTTTCTCCCGTTTTCCGTTTAGGCGCCGATGAAAGCACGGATGGCATAGGCTACACCGATGCCCACATAGTTGCCCAGGGCACCGGCCAGTACGCCCATGAGCAAGCCGATGTTGATAAGGGTCTTCCACTGGGCGCTGGAGGCGATGAGGGCGGCGGTGGGGCCATCCGAGATACAGCCTACGATGGACAGCAGCACATACTCAAAACGGACTTTCAGCAGCCGGGTGATGATCAGGTGCAGCAGAATGGAGCAGGCGATGACACAGAAGCAGAACAGGGTGATGTAGAAGGTGGATCCGAAGAACTGCTTCAGGTCCACCGCAAAGCCGATGGTCACCAGGAACAGCACCGCTACGAAAAGGCCCAGGTCAAAATTGCCGCGCAGCTTGCGGACGGCCGGCACCTGTGCCAGGATGATGGAGAAGGTGGTGATGAGCAGGATGCGGCCTGCACTGCGGAACCCTGCTCCGAATACCATCGAGGAGATGCTGGTGGCAGCCCACACGGTGCCAAAGCCGATGGCCAGCAGCCAGGCGATTTCCTGGATGGACCATTCCTTGGAGGCCATCAGTTCCTCGTGGTTGCCATCCCCCAGCAGCTCCGACTCGCTCATATCATAGGGCCACAGCTTTTTCAGCCATTTGGAACTCTTGTACAGGGCGGGGGTAGCAAACATCAGGATCAGCGTGGGGATGCCCACCACATAGTCGGCGGCATTGGCCGAGGCGATGGTGTTCTTGCTGGCATCCAGGCCTACAGCGATGGCGGTCAGGTTGGAACTGCCGCCGGTGTAGGTACCCACGAACATACCGGCCACCTTCCAGCCCTCGTCGATTTTGTTGGCGAACAGTATGCCGAACACCAAAGCTGCCACGCAGACGCTGAATATGGCCGAGGCCAACGCAATGACCGGTTCCTTGGATAATTTGCGCATCTGTTTCAGGTCCAGGCTCAGCAGGCAGATGGAAACGGACAACGGCACGCAGTAGCTGCTGATGGCATCATAGGTAGGGCTGGAGGTAGGCACGATCCGCAGGTTGGACATCACGATGCCCATGACGATAACCGTCAGGGCCGGGCCCAGCGTTTTGAACACCTTGAACCGCTGCAGCCAGAATCCCAGTGCAACCGTGGCGACCATGATGAACAGGAGCGCGCCTTCGGAGGAAAAAATCGTATTCGCCATAATATACCTCTCTATACCTCTCTGCGGGGTCCCGCTTAAAAATCAATATCGATGCCAAGGCCCGGTTTGTCGGACAGGGTGTAGACACCGCCATTCACGGCAAAACCGCCGGGCATACCCATCTCGGGGTCCACGGCGTACATAAAGCTGTCGCAGTCCGCCTCGGTGATGTTCTGCTTGGCGGCAACCAGGCTCACACCGGCAGCAATGGCCACCTTGGTCTCCAGCATGCAGCCCACCATGCACTGTACATGGTTTGCCTCGGCAATGGCGTTGATCTTTTCCGCCGGGTACAGGCCGCCGCACTTCATCAGTTTGATGTTGATAATGTCTGCAGCATCGATCTTGCAGGCCTTTGCTGCGTCGATGGGGGTGTGGACCGACTCATCCAGCATGACCTGCAAGTCCACCTTGGAACGCACAAAGCGCATACCGTCCAGATCCCAGCTGGGCAGGCACTGTTCCACCGCTTCCACGCCCAACTCTTCAAAGGCTTTCAGGGTGCGCACCGCATCGCTGACCGTGTAACCCTGGTTGGCGTCCACGCGCAGGCGGATGTTGGGGCCCACCGCCTGACGGATCAGGGTCAATGCCTGAATATCCTCGGTCGGGTTGATGCCGGCCTTGATTTTCAGAATGGTGAAGCCATCCTTTTCCACCCGTTCCCGGGCTTCGGCGGCCATGGCTTCCGGTGTGTCAATGCCCACCGTCATGTCCGTGACGATCTGGTTCACGCTGCCGCCCAGCACCTTGTACAGAGGCTGACCCATCAGTTTGCCCTTGATATCGTACAGGGCAATATCCACCGCGGCCTTTGCCGAGGTGTTGCCTGACAGCAGGCGGTCCATCATCCTGTGGATGCCCTCAACATCGAGCGGGTCCATGCCGATCAATCCGGTGCGGAACAGTTTCAGCGCTTCCAGAACGGTGGCTGCGCTCTCGCCGGTCACCGGTTCAAAGGGCGCGGCCTCACCGATGCCCCACAGACCTTCGTCGGTGGAGATCTTCACCAGCACATTCAGCGAATGATCCTGTACCGCAAAAGCAATACGGAAGGGCTTTTTCATGGGGATACGGATGGTTTCTACCTTTACGTCTGTGATTTTCATAGGGTTCCTCCTGCACAATATTTTTTAAAATTTTAACAATTTTTTATAAATTTTACTATTTCTAAAATTTTTGTCAAGAGTTTTTCTGTTTTTTTCACATTTTTCAGAGCACTTTATAGGATAAGCAAGAAATTATCTGATTTTCTTTGTAAAAAATTTTATAAATATCGAATTTTTTCTTGCTTATTTACGTACAGAACATTTTGTGATATACTGTAAATAAATTTTTTTACGAAAAAGCGGGAGGTCCTATGCTGGGCGAACATGTTCGAAATATCCGGAAAAAGCGGGGAATCACCCTCAAGGAACTGGCCGAAAAGACTGGTTTGTCCATCGGGTATATCTCCCAAATCGAGCGCGATCTCACCGACCCGTCCCTGTCCACCCTGCGCAAACTCAGCGCCGCTCTGGACATCCCCACCTATCTGTTTATGGGAGGTGAGAGCAGCACCGGCCTGACAACCCGTCAGGCGGATATGTTGATCCTCTCCCAGCCCAATTCCAATGTACGGTATCATCTGCTTACGCCCATGCCCAACGGAAATTTTGTACCTCAGTCGTTGGTCATACGCTTTGAGCTGGAACCCCACTGCAAGGACGGCGACCTGCCGGTGATCCATCCCAGTGAGGAAATCCTGCTGCTGGAACAGGGGCAGCTGGATGTACTGGTGGAGTCCAAGACTACCCGCCTGAACGCCGGAGACACCACTGTGGTACAGTCCAACCTGCCCCACATCGTTTCCAACCCCGGGGATACCACAGCGGTGGGGCTGGCTGTGTTCACCCCTGCCATTTGGTTCCCCAACAACCGGCGCAGTTTTAACCGCGGTGGCGAAACCTGAATCTTCGCATAGGCTTGGCGCAGCAGCGCGTTTTCCGGGAAGGGTTTTTCACAGATAAACGGGCACGGACGAGCAATGCTCGCCCCTACAAGAGTTTTTTTGCAGCCTGAAAAAAAAATTGCAAGCCGGCGATCTGCCGGCTTGCAATTTTTTTATCCCCCGCAGAGGGTCTTTTTCGCCGTTCCCTGCCTTTTACTGCCCGGCCAGCGCGATCTGCTCACGGGTGATGGGCAGCTCATAGAACCGCTTGTGGGTGGCGTGGTAGATCGCATCGGCCACGGCGGGCAGCGGGGTGTTGATGACCACCTCGCCGATGCTCTTGGCACCGAAGGGGCCGGTGCCCTCGTAGCTGCTCTCAAATACGACATGGATATGCCCGATGTCGTTGCGCGCCGGGATCTTGTACTGCATCAGCGAGTTTTCCTGCGGCATACCGCGGTCATCGTAGGTGACATTCTCGGTCAGCGCCATACCGATGCCCTGCAGGATGCCGCCCTCGGCCTGCACCCGCGCAAGGTTCGGGTTGACCGGTGTGCCGCAGTCAACGGCCGCCTCATAGCGGATGACCTGCGCCTCGCCGGTTTCCAGATCGACCTCGACCTCGGCCGCGCCCACCATGAACGGCGGGGGCGAGATCTCTGAGCTGTGGGTCACAACTGCCTCCAGCGCCGTATTGCTGCCGCACTGGGAGGCTGCGGCGATCTGCGCCAGCGTGGCGCGCCGCGTGCCGTCCTCGCTCGTCACGGCATCGCCCGCAAAGACGACCGCGCGCTCATCAAGGCCCAGCAGCCCCGCGCCGACCTGACAGATCTTCTGCTTGAGCTGCTCGGCGCACTGCTCGACCGCCTTGCCGGTGACATAGGTCGTGCTGGATGCGTAGGAGCCGGAATCGTAGGGCGAGGAATCGGTGTCCGCGCCGAGGACCGTCACATTGTCGAGCGGGCAGTCCAGCACCTCGGCGGCAATCTGCGCCAGAATCGTGTCGCAGCCGGTGCCCATGTCGGCCGCACCGATTGAGAGGGTATAGAACCCGTCATCGTTGATCTTCAGGCTGGCGCTGCCCACATCCACACTCGTAATGCCGGAGCCCTGCATCGCCATGCCCATGCCCACGGCGCGCACCTTGCCGTTACCCATGTCGCGCACGGGGTATTTTTCGTCCCAGCCGATGTTGTCATGCACGGCCTGCAGGCAGCGGTCCAGCGCGCAGCTGGTGTTGACCTGCCCGTAGTAGGCGGGCATCACATCGCCCTCATGGACGATGTTGCGCTGGCGGATCACAAACGGGTCGATGCCCAGCTTGTCGGCCAGCTCATTGACGGCGGACTCCACCGCAAACAGGCCCTGAGTCGCACCGTAGCCGCGGTAAGCGCCCGCGGACATGTGGTTCGTGTAGACGACATCGCTGACAAAGCGGAATGCCTCGGCCTTGCCGTAGAGCGGGATGGATTTGTGGCCGGACAGGCCCACCGTTGTAGGCCCATGCTCGCCGTAAGCACCGGTGTTGGACAGGGTGTAGAGGTCGATGCCCCTGACGATGCCGTCCTTTGTCGCACCAAGGCGGACATGCAGCTCCATCTCATGGCGCGGGGTGGAGGCGATCTGGCTCTCGTACCGGCTGAAGATGAGCTTGCTGGGCTTTTTGGTTTTCCATGTCACAAAGGCGGGGTAGACCTCGCAGACCGAGGTCTGCTTGGCGCCGAAGCCGCCGCCGATGCGGGGCTTGGCCACCCGGATCATCGACTTGGGGATGTGCAGCGCATTGGCCAGGATCCGGCGGCAGTGGAAAACGATCTGGGTCGAGCTGAGGACATTCAGCCGCCCGTAGGCATCTATGCTGCAGTAGGTGCGGAAGGTCTCCATCATGGCCTGCTGGCAGGCGCGGGTGTGGTATGTATGGTCGATGACGACATCGCACCCCGCCAGCACCGCCTCAATATCGCCCGCCCCGCTCTCATCGTGGGCGCACAGGTTGCGCTTGTTGTCGGCCCCGACCGGTGCCAGCGACTCCCAGTTTTCCTCCGGGTGGACAAGTACGGGGTTGTCCAGCGCCGTGTGGTAGTCCAGCACGGCAGGCAGTACCTCATACCGGACCTTGATGAGCTTCATCGCCTTATCGACGCATTTTTCATCCTTGCCGGCCAAAATTGCGACAACATCCCCCGCAAAGCGGACATGGCGGTCGATGACAAGCCGGTCATAGGGGCTCGGCTCAGGGTAGGTCTGGCCCGCCTGGGTGTAGCGGCGGCCCTGCTGGTCCACATCCTTCCATGTGTAGATCGCCTCGATGCCCGGCACCAGCAGGGCACGGCTCGTGTCGATCTCCTGCACGATAGCGTTGGCATGGGGGGAGCGCAGCAGCTTTACGATCAGGCAGTCCTGCGGGATGACATCATCCATGTAGACGGGCTGGCCGGTCACAAGCTGCATGGCGTCCTTTTTGCGCATGGACTGGTTCACGGTTTTCATTGGGCGGCCTCCTTCCCCTTTTTCCACGCTAAAAAGTTCAAAATTCCCCGCAGCTGGCCCTCATAGCCGGAGCAGCGGCAGAGGTTGCCGGCCAGATACTCCTTGATTTCGTCCTCGCCGGGGTCGGGGTTTTCCCGGAAAAGCGCCAGCGCGTTCATAATAAAGCCCGGGTTGCAGAAGCCGCACTGCTCCGCACCCTGATCGGCGATAAAGGCGCCGAACTCGGCAGCCTCCTCCTGCAGCCCCTCCAGCGTGGTGACGCTGCGGCCGTTGACCCGCGCCGCCAGCACCGAGCAGGACAGCACCGGCTTTTCATCGAGAAAGACCGTGCAAAGGCCGCAGTTGGCGGTCTCGCAGCCGCGCTTGACGCTCTTGCAGCCGAGGCTGCGCACAAGGTCCAGCAGCACGGTATCAGCCGCGATTTCGGCGGTGACTTTTTTATGATTTAAGGTAAATGTGATCTGCATGGTATACCTCCGTCAATTTTCCAGCGCGGCCACGGCACGCCGGACCAGCACACCGGTCAGGTGGGTGCGGTACTCGGCACTGCCGCGCAGATTGCTGCCGGTCTTGACGGCTGCCTGCACGGCGGCGGGCAGCTGCGCCGGGTCGCAGTCCGGCGTGACAAGCACGGCCTTCATCGGGCGCGCGCCGATGGCAAAGCGGTACTGCCCCTGCGCCGTGCGGGCGGCCGCACAGGTCAGGATCGGGAAATCGGTCTGGGTCGCGCGCACCGCCTGGTACTGCACCTTCAGCCCCGGCGTTTTGCGCAGGCAGATGTGGGTCAGAATATCGCGGTCATAGGGCATCGCGGCAAACTGCGCCAGCGGCATCCGGCCCGCCCTGTACAGCTCGACCTCGCAGTCCAGCGCCAAAAACAGCGTCAGCACATCGGAAAAGCCGAACCGGCCATAGATGCTGCCGCCCACCGTGGCGCAGTTGCGGAACTGCACGCCGACAATGTGGCGCACAGCCTCCCGCACAGCCCCCGCGGTGTAGGCATTCAGGGCGGCGTTCGTTTCCAGATCGCGCAGCGTTGCCATAGCGCCGATGATGATCTCGGTGTCAGTCTCCTCGATCGTATCCAGCCCCAAGGCCGACAGGTCGATGGCCGTACCGACATTGATCTTTTCCATCTTGAGCCAGAGCATACCGCCCAGCACGCGGTTGGGCTTTTTCTGGTTCAGCTGCCATGCCTCCTCCAGCGTGGCGGGGCGGGCATATTCGCGTATCGTCATCATGGGTCAATCTCCGTTTTTTTCTATTTTGGGCGAAAAAATCATACTTTTCGTGGATAGGTACTTTTATTCTACCATAAAATCTGGTATAATACCGTTGTTGTTTTAAAAATACAACGATATTTTTTATTGCATGAGGGAAAAAGATCCATGAAAATGACCAAAATGACCGCCCTGCTGCTGGCCGCCGCCATAGCGCTGACCGCCTGCGGCAGCACCGCCGCCTCCGCCGTTGCACCCGAGGTCACCGCCAGCCCCGAGGAGGCTGCCGTTGAACCCGCTGCCGCCGAGACCGCCGTCACCTACCCGCTGACCGTCACCGACCAGCTGGGCCGCGAGGTCACCATCGAGACCGAGCCCAAGACGCTGGCCAGCGGCTACTACATCTCCACCAGCCTGCTCATTGCCCTCGGCGTGCAGGACGAGCTTGTCGGCGTCGAGGCCAAGGCCGACAAGCGCACGATCTACAGCCTCTCCGCTCCCGAACTGCAGAGCCTGCCCAGCATCGGCACCGCCAAGGAGTTTGACCTTGAGGGCTGCGCCGCGCTGACCCCCGACCTTGTCATCGTGCCCGCCAAGCTGAAGGATTCCATCCCCCAGATGGAGGAGCTGGGCCTGACCGTGCTGGCCGTCAAGCCGGAGGATCAGGACAAGCTGTACGGCGCCATCGACCTGCTGGCACAGGCCACCAACACCGTTGCCCGCGGTGAGGATCTGAAGTCCGCGATCGAGGACAACCTGCTCAGCCTGCACGAGGCCATCGGCGATGCCGAGGCCCCCACCGTCTATATGGCCGGCAACAGCTCTGTGCTGCAGACCGCCGGCCCCGCCATGTACCAGAACTATATGATCGAGAACGCCGGCGGTCTCAACGCTGCCGCCAGTGTTGAGGACACCTACTGGGCCGAGGTCTCCTATGAGCAGGTGCTGGACTGGGATCCCGACTACATCATTCTGGCGTCCGATGCCGACTATGATGTCGATTCCGTCCTGAACGATGCCGCACTGGCCGACTGCACCGCCGTCAGGGAGGGCCATGTCTACCAACTGCCCCACGCCATCGAGGCTGTGGACTCCCCCGTGCCCGGCAGCTTCCTGGGCAGCGTCTATCTGGGCAGCGTGCTGCATCCCGAGCAGGTGAGCGAGCAGTTCTACCATGACTGCGCCGATGCATTCTACACGACCTACTACGGCTTCACCCCTGCCTCCTATGAATAACCGCAAGCGCACGGCGCTGTGCCTTCTGGGCGCAGCGCTCTGCGTTTTTATGACTTTTGGTGCGGCCCTTGCGCTGGGCCGCTACCCCATAACACCGGCGGTGCTGCTGGCCGGCGATGCCATGGCGGTGCGCACCTTCACCGTGCTGCGGCTGCCCCGCGCCGTTATGGCTCTGATCGGCGGCTTTGGACTGGGGGCGGCCGGCTTTGTCTACCAGACCGTATTCCGCAACCCGCTGGCAAGCCCCGACATCATCGGCGTTTCCTCGGGGGCCAGTGTCGGCGCGGCGTTCGCCATCCTGTTCGTTTCGTCAGGGGCGCTGTCCACCACGGTCTGTGCCTTTGCGGGCGGGCTGGCGGCGGTGTTCCTCTCGCTGGGGCTGGCCGCTGCCGCGCCGGGGCGCAGCAAAATGTCGCTGGTGCTGGCGGGCATCGCCGTCCACGCGCTGGCCCAGACGCTGCTGATGCTGCTCAAGCTGACCGCCGACCCCGAGAAGGAGCTGGCCAGCATCGAGTATTGGACCATGGGCAGTCTGGCCGCAGTGACCCGCAGCCGGGTGTGGTTCCCGGTGCCGGTCGTGCTGGTCTGCTGCGCAGCGATCTTTGCGCTGCACCGGCAGGCGCTGCTGCTCTCGATCGAGGAGGGCGAGGCCCGGCTGCTCGGCGTGCGGGTGGGCGCGATGCGCCTGCTGCTGATGATGCTTGCCACCATGACAGTCTCTGCCGTTGTCAGCGTGACAGGGCTTATCAGCTTTGTCGGGCTGCTGGCACCCCACAGCGCCCGGCTGCTGGCGGGGCACAACCGGTGCTCGGCCTGCCTGCTGAGCGGGCTGCTGGGCAGCGCCCTGCTGCTGGCCGCCGACACGCTGGCCAAGACGGCTGCCTCCACCGAGCTGCCGGTCAGCATCTTTACCTCGCTGCTGGGCGTGCCGTTTCTGCTTTATCTGATCCTGCAGCCGGGGAGGGATGCGTCATGATGCCACAAACCACGCCCCCGCCCGTGGGGCTTTGCGTGCAGGACCTCACCGTACGGTACGGCACAGCAGCCGTGCTGCAAGGGGTCAGCTTTTCTGTCCCGGTGTCCGGGCAGCTGATCGGGCTGCTGGGGGTAAACGGCAGCGGCAAGACCACGCTGCTCAAGGCGGCCGCCGGGCTGCTGCCCCACACCGGGCAGTGCCTTCTGGACGGCGTCCCGCTGGAGAGTCTGTCCACCCGCAGGCTGGCGCAGACCGTCAGCTATATCCCGCAGCAGAGCGGCATCTCGGTCTCGCTCTCGGCGCGGGAGGTCGTGCTTATGGGCTTCAACCCGCGGCTGGGGGTCCTGCAAAGCCCCACCGCCGCCATGCGCGCCGCTGCGGACGAGGCCCTGCGCACCGTAGGTCTGGCCGACAAGGCCGGGCAGGACTACCTGACGCTGAGCGGCGGCGAGAAGCAGCTCTGCATTCTGGCGCGCACGATTGCCGAGGATGCGCCGCTGCTTTTGCTGGACGAGCCGGACAGTGCGCTTGACCTTGCGAACCGCAGCCGGATGACCGCGCTGCTGGCGCAGCTGGTCCACACCGGCGGCAAGACCGCGCTGGTCTGCCTGCACGACCCCGCGCTGGCGCTGGACAGCTGTGATATACTGGTGGTATTGCAGGGCGGCGGGGTCGCGGCGGTGCTGCACCCCAGAACCGACCCGCCTGCCGTGCTGCAGGCAGCCCTTGCCGCCGTGTACGGCCCGCTGGAGCTGCTGCCCGTTACCGACTGCCGGGGCCGACGCCGTCTGGCCCTGCTGCCGCTGTGAGGTGATACCATGAAACCTGCTTTGCGCGTGATGCTCTGCGATGACGCAGGCGAGCGCTTTTTTGGCGAGGGGCCCTGCCGCCTGCTCCATCTGATCGAGGAAACCGGCTCGCTGCGCAGCGCAGCGGCACAGATGGGGCTTTCCTACTCCAAGGCGCTGCGGCTTGTGCAGCACGCCGAAAAAGAACTGGGCTTTGCCCTGACCTGCAAGACCATCGGCGGGCGGGGCGGCGGCGGCAGCACCCTGACCGCCGAGGCCCGCCAATTCTTAGAAAGGTATGAGGCCTACCGTGATGCCTGTGTACAGACCAGCCGCGAGCTCTATTCTGCGTTCTTTCCGGGCCAGCGGTAAGCGCCACTTGCTGCTGACCGGCGGGCGCGGCAGCGGCAAAACAACGCTGCTGCGCGCACTTATGCCATCCCTCTGCCCCGATGCCCCGATGCTTCTCACCGCCGCCGTCCCGGGCAGATGGGTCGAGATGCGCGATACAGCCGCCGGGGCAGCGGCGGTCATTGGCCGGTTTGATGCCGCCCTGCCCCCCGGTGAAAACCGGATGCGTCCCGTGTCGGCCGGCTTTGCCGCCGTGGGGCTGCCCGCCCTGCAGCGGATGGCGGTGGCCGGCGGCTGGGCCGTGCTGGACGAGCTTGGCTATCTGGAGAGCGGCTGCGCGGATTTTCAACAAAGCGTGCTGGATATGTTGAAAGTCTGCCGCGTTCTCGCGGTGGTCCGCAAGCAGGACACCCCGTTCCTGCGCGCGCTCTGCGCCGACCCGGACGCCTTTGTGTACGATCTGGACTGCCCTGTGCCGCCGCTGGGCTGCATCGTCATGGCCTCGGGGCTGGGGCGGCGGTTCGGCGGCAACAAGCTGATGGCCGAGCTGAACGGCCGGCCGCTGGCCGTCCATGCGCTGGCGCTGGCCGCCGCGCCGGTGTTTGCCGGGCGCATTGCCGTGACCCGCTCGGCCGAGGTCGAGGCCCTCTGCCGTGCAGAGGGCTTCCCCGTGCTGCGCCATGCCGAGCCACGCCGCAGCGATACGGTGCGCCTTGGCCTGACCGCGCTGCTGGCGCAGCAGCCCGACCTGCAGGGGTGTGTGTTTCTGCCGGGGGACCAGCCCTGCCTGACCCGCCAGACGCTGGAGGCGCTGGTGATCGGTGCCGCGCCGGACACGATCCGGCGGCCGGCCGCACCCGACGGCACACCGGGCAGCCCTGTGCTGTTTGGTCGTGATTATTTTGCTGCCCTCCTTCACCTGCCGGAGGGCAGCGGCGGCAGCGCCGTGCTGCGCGCCCACCCGCAGGCGATCCGCCTGCTGCCCACCCCCGCCGCCGAGCTGCGGGACATCGACACCCGCAGCGACCTAGAGGCGCTGCGCGGGGGCAGGGGGTAATGCCGTATTTTTGATTTATGGCTATTGAACACGCTCGCAATGATAAAGGTCTTACAAGAGAGGACCTTGCAGAGCGCATACGAAAAAGCGAACGCTATGTTGCTGCTATCGAACGAGGTGAACGAACCCCCAGCTTAAAAACCTGCTAGATTTATCTGCAAACAGCGCCCGAACAGTTGAAAGTCAAAGCCGTTCGGGCGTTTCTTTTTACCCCTTTTAGGATGTCAGAACATTCAATCAGATAAAAATCCGCTTGTTTTTATCGCCATTAAATCATGCGCAATTCAATATTTTTTGTCAATACCACTCACTTCTCAGCATTTCATTATACCATCTATTTCTAATCCCTACAATTACCTATCCTTTACATGGAAGCAGAAATTTGATAAGGCTCATCCCGTACATGCAGCTATTACCACCAACCGGGCAACCTGCCACAAATCCAAGCGCCACCTTGAAAAACTTGCGCTGGAATTAGAGGTCCTTCGGCAGTGTCCGTGCGGCAGTAAAGCCTCCATCGACGAAAAAGTAGCTGCTGTTAATGCATTGTGCGGGCGCTATTCCATCCACGTTTTATGCGACGCACTAAGCTTACCGCGCGGAACTTACTACAACCGTAAGCGGCGCGAGGGACAACGGACTTCTTATGAGATAAATGATGAAAAGCTGAAGCCTCTGATTCGTCAAATCTTCCACGACAGTAAGAACCGTTTTGGCAGAAAGCCAATTCATCACAAACTTGCAGAACTAGGCTACAAAGTCAGTGAAAAGCGCATCGTTCGTCTTATGAAGGAGATGGGATTATCCATTGCAAAACCGCGCTACAAGGCCGAGCATCAAAAAAGTCTGCCGCGTGCTTATTTCAGAAATTTGTTAGCACGCCAATTTGACCAGCCTCAGCCCAATCTAATTTGGGTCAGCGACATCACCTATATCAAAGTGCTCGACCAATATTACTATATCTGCGTGGTGCTGGACCTGTTCTCACGGCGTATACTTTCGTACAGCATATCGGATTCCATCAACACAGCTCTTACGCTTGCTGCTTTTGATGACGCTTTCCAGTCTCGGAATCCCCCGCAAGATCTGATGTTCCACAGTGACCAAGGCGCACAGTATACATCCTACATTTTCCGCGCACATTTAAAAGAGCTTCATATAAAGCAATCCTTTTCCACACCCGGCACACCTTACGACAATTCCGTCTGCGAGTCGTTTTTCCACACGCTGAAAAAGGAGGCGCTTTATCACCACCTGTATGGCACACCGCAGGAACTGCAAGCCGTTCTGGACGAATATATCAATTTCTACAACAGCCAACGCCCGCATAGAAAACTAAACATGAAAACGCCGAACCAATATGAATCGGCGTTCTATTCTGGCTGCTTATAAAAAGAAAAGTTCCCACCTTCAAACCGGAGTTACCGGGTTCAAAAGTGGGAACCTATTCAAAAACACCAACACCCCCAACGGGCTTTAGCTGCCCGTTGGGGGTGTTTACTCAGGTGGTTTTGGGTGTTGTTTTCAGGCAGAGCACCACTGCCAGCAAGCCGCTTAAAAGGCGGCCTGCCATCATCGGCAGGGCGTGTGCGGGGCTGAATTGCAGGGTAAATGCCAGAAAATCGCCGACGCTGTAAGCAGCTACTACGGCATAGGCCGTGTTCAGTGTGATGCCGCGTTCTTCCAGCGTATCAAGACTCAGTAATGTGGGGATGCAGTTGGCGGAGGTCACGACCAGACCGGTGATGGAGGCGGGCTCCAGCTGCAGCCGTGCGGCCAGTTTGGCCAGCGGTGCGGTCAACAGACGCTGTACAAAGGCGAAAAACGGCAGGATCCCGGCAAGAAACGCGCCGATACTGCATATAACCGGGTAGATTTCCGCCAAGGGGGTCAGCCCCTCCAGCAGCACAATACCGGTCGTTTCCTGCAAAACGGAGATGCAAAAGCCGAACAAGGTCAGACCGCGTACGGCCAGAGAGATGCCGTTGAAGATCGGGCCGATTGCGCTGCTGCCGGATTTGAAAAGCAGCAGCAACAGGACCGCTACTGCCAGAACAGGCCAGGTGTTGTGCAGCAGAACCGACAGGGGAATGCCGCACAGCGCCCCGGTGAGCAGGCAGCCCACCGGCAGCACCAGAAAGCCGAGAAACAATCCGCGAACGGCGGCGGCTCGTTTGGAGCCTGTCAGCCGACCCAGCGCCAGTGGGATCGTACCGTTGATCGTGGCACCGAGAAAGGCCGCCACGATCAAACCGTTGTACAGCCCGGCGGACGGTTCCTGTGCGATTTGTGCGGCCAGCACGGCGCCGCCTGCATCGCAGCTTAAAAACAGTGAGGCAAACAGGGAAGGGTCACACCCCACGGCGGAAAACACCGGCGTGATAACAGGCGCCAGATGGGTCCCAAGCCAGGGTGCCAGCGCCATAAAACCGGTCATGAGCAGCAGCAGATCCACAACGGCGGCAAAGCCCTGCCGGAAGGCACTGCCCAACCCCAGCCGATCACCCAGCAATGTGTCCGCAGCACCCAGACAGAAAAAGACGGCAGATATCCACGCCATCGCTCTTACCCGCGACCCGGCGTGTCTTCACTGAAGGGGCTGTTGACATAGTTGGCGCTCTTGGAGGAAACAAACTTCTCCATCGCGCGCTGCAGCGGGTGCTTGTTCCAGCGGTCCAGGTCATCCGTCAGGCGGCAGGCCGTCATCTGGAAGAAGGGCAGCCAGCACAGCGGGGTGATTTCCTCCGGCACATCCATAGGCACATACATAACATTGTGCTCGTCCTTGTAATCGGCGCAGCGCGTCAGCAGGAAGGCGTTATCCGTCACAATTTTAGTACCCTCAAAGATGCGGTGGATGCGCTCCGTGCCCTCGCCGCCGTCAATCAGAAATACGCTGTAGCGGGGGGTCATCTGGATGTTGGGGCCGTGGATGTACTCCTCGACCTCATAGGCAGCGGTGGGGATGCTGACGGTCTCGCCGAATTTCAGTGCGCCCTCGCTTGCGGTGCCGAGGTTGGCACCCACGCCGCAGACATAGGCGTTGGTCATGCCGGACAGCTGACGGTAGTGCTCTTTAATAAAGGAAGGGGTCTGTGCCTGTACGGCGGCATTGATGTCGGCGGCTTTCAGCAGCTGCTGCTTGACAGCCTCGCCCTCGGCAGCGGTCTTGATGCCCAGACGGACAGCGGCCTCCACGGCAAACAGCATAAAGAAAAGTGCCAGCGTGGTGACACCGCGGGTGACATAAGCGACGGTTTCGCGCCCGACACCGTAGTTGGCGACAACATCGCAAACCTTGCCCAGATCGCTGTTGACATCGCCGGTCAGGCCGATGCAGCGGCGGCCCTTTGCCTCGATGACCTTGATGGCGTCCAGCGCGTTCAGGCTGTAGCCGCTTTGGCTGACGACAACGACCATATCGGTCTCGCCGAAATCATTCTCGCTGGATACAAAATTAAAGGAGGTAACGATCTTGACCTCGCACTTCAGGTGGCGGCGGATAAACTGCCGCGCGCAGAGCGAACCGTTGGAGGAAGAACCGCACGCAACGATCCAGATGTTCTTGTAGCCGCCGCTTACATACTCATCCACAAGGGGCTTTGTCAGCGCGGCGCTGTCGGCGACATTGTTGCGGATAAACTTCGGGCAGTCGGCAATGTAGTCCAGCATAGTCTTTTTGTGTTCCATAAAGCAGTCTCCTTCACATTTTGTCTAATTTTTTAACGCTCACTTTGTGTAAAACGTTAAAATCTTCGGGAAGTCCCCGAACTCTATTGACATTATACCACAACTTTGGTATATTGTCATTACAATATTACAAAGATTTTAGAAAAAATTTCTGAAAATCAAGAAAAAATCTAAAAATCTTTGCAGCATATTACAAGGATGAAAAACTTATGCCTGACATTTTGATGACAAGAATCGACAATCGCTTAGTACACGGGCAGGTCGGTGTGGCGTGGACCACCGCTTTACCGGGTGTCAACCTTATTGTTGTGGCAGATGATCTGGCTGCTGCCGACCCGCTGCAGCAAAGCCTGATGACTGCCACCGCAAAAAGTTCCGGCTGCGGCATCCGGTTCTTTACACTGGACAAGACCATTGCAGTCATTCACAAGGCATCCGCCAGCCAGCACATCTTCCTGGTCGTGCGCAACCCGCAGAGCGCCCGCAAGCTGGTGGAGGGCGGCGTACCCATTGATAAACTGTGCATCGGCAATATGCATGTCGGTCCCGGCAAGGAAGTGACCGGCGATGTACACGTTTATATGGACGAGAAGGATAAGGACGACCTTCGCGCCATCCGTGCCAAGGGTGTGGATGTCTACATCCAGATCGCATCCGGCGACCACAAGCTGGACTTTGAAAAGTAACCCAAGGTTCCGGCTCTGCAGAAGGGCTGCAGAGCAAAAAATATATTTTATAAAGAGGAGAGAAAATCTATGCAAATCACACTCGTGCAAGGTTTGCTGATTGCGCTGCTCGTTTTTATCTGCGCGATTGACAAACACATGGAAACCTTTATGTGGTTCCGCCCGCTGGTCGTAGCGTTTTTCACAGGCATCATCCTCGGTGATGTACGCCTCGGCATGCAGGCAGGTGCCGTTGCGGAGCTTTCCTACCTGGGTCTGCTGACCGTTGGCGGCACCGTGCCGCCGGATCCCCTGTTTGCCGGTCTGATGACCACCGTGCTGGCGTACACCACCGGCTGCGATGTCAACACGGCGCTGGGTCTTGCCGTTCCGTTCGCACTGATCGGTCAGTGGATCAACACCGGCACCAACACCTTCTACGCCGGCTTCCTGCCGAAGGTTGACAAATGCGCTGCCGCCGGTGACGAAAAAGGCATTGCCAAAGTAATGTATACCGGCTGGATCCTGTATGCCGCCATGTTTGCCCTTGCCGCGTTCCTGTCCACCTACGCATTGCAGAGCGGTATTTCCGCTTTTGTGGCAGCCTTCCCGGAATGGCTTGTCCACGGCTTTGAAGTTGCCGGTGGTCTGATGCCGGCTGTCGGCCTTGCCCTGCTGCTGGTCGTTATGCTCAAGAAGGAAAACGCAGCCTATCTGCTTGCCGGTTTTGTCATCATGGTCATTACCAACTGCCAGAACATCCTGCCCATTGCTGTTATTGCGGGCTGCATCGCCTATGTCAATTTCACCCGCGATATGGAGACTGCCAAGCTGACGGCTGCATCCGCTGCAACTGCCGCCCAGGAAGGAGATTTTGAAGATGGCATCTAACAAAATTACCAAAAAAGACCTCAACGAAATGGCCGTCCGTTCTATGGCGGAACAGTGCTGCTTCAGCTTTGAGCGTATGCAGGCCGTAGGCTTCTGCTACGGCATGACCAAGTGCTTCCGCAAGATCCACGGCGACAACAACGAGGAAATGGCCGCCGCGCTGAAAAACAACCTCGACTTCATCAACACCGAGCCGCACATGGCTGCTATCCTGCAGGGTCTGATCGTCTCTATGGAGGAGGCCGGTCAGGATCGCACAATGATTCACAGCCTGAAAACCGGTCTGTTCGGACCTCTGGCAGGCTTGGGCGATGCCATCTGGTGGTACACCGCCATGCCCATCATCGCCTCCATCTGCTGCTCTCTGGCAACGCAGAACAATGTTCTGGGCCCCATCTTCTACATTCTGTTCTGGGCACTGACCGCTATCTTCAGCCGCATCTGGTTCGTGCGTCTGGGCTATAATGCCGGTGTCAACTCCATCAAGTTCATCGGTGATAACGCCGCTTATATCAGCAAGGCTGCCGGTATTCTGGGCGTTATGGTCGTTGGCGGACTGATCCCCAGCTATGTATCCTTTGCTTTCCCCGAAACGCTTGTCATTTCCAGTGTTTCCGTGCAGGGCATCTTTGACTCCATCATGCCCAACATTCTGCCGCTGGGCTTTGTGTTCCTGCTCTACTGGCTGTTCAAGAAGAAAAATGTCAACACCATGAAGCTGATCCTGTTGGTCATTGCTTTGTCGGTTGTACTGTCCTTCCTGGGCATTATGTAAGGTTATCTGCGGCGGCTCCCGCCGGTTCAGCATTCCCCCGCGAGCCGCATTTTTCACAAACCATATTGTCATAACAAAATTACAAATGGAGGCTATTGTACTTATGAGCATGGTAAACTTTGACGAAAATCAGATCATTGCCAACGGCGCCAAGATCTACGACCAGCGCGCCAAGATCGAGGCGATTGCGGATTCGATTGTAGATAACGGGTTTGACCTGCTGCTGTTCACCAGCAGCGGCGGTTCTCAGGCGATGCTGGATCCGTTCGCCTTCTATATCCGCCACATGTCCCGCCTGCCGGTCGAAAACGTCCTGTCCGCCAACCTGATGACCGGTGACTGCAACCGCATCACCGATAAGACCGTGGCGTTCCTGACCTCGAAGTCCGGCGACACCGCCGAGACTGTAAAGGCAGCCAACTGGCTGAAAGAGCAGGGCGTGCGTCTGTTTGCCGCCGTCGGCAAGGAGAACTCCACGCTGGAATCCATCTGCGATGACACCATCGTCTACGGCGAGGGCCGCCCGCAGGAGCTGGTGTTCTACCTCCTGATCGGTCGCATCCTGTACCGCAGCGGAAACTTTGATGCCTACCCCCGCTTTGCGGATGAGTTGAAGAACCTTGCCTTTGCGCTGGCACAGGTACGCAAGCAGGCGGATGCCAAGTGCCTGAAATATGCGCAGGATTACTGCAAGGAACCGTATAACATCTGGATCGGCAGCGGCGATCTGTGGCCTACTGCGTACAGTTACAGCATGTGCGTGCTGGAGGAAAGCCAGTGGATCCGCACCAAGAGCGTTTCCAGCCCGGAATTCTTCCACGGCACACTGGAGCTGCTGGAGGACGATGTCTGCACCACGCTGCTGCTGACCGAGGGACCCACCCGTGCACAGGACGAGCGCGTAAAGGCGTTTGCCGCCCGCCATACCAAAAAGCTGACCTGCTTTGACACGAAGGAGTATGCACTGCCCGGCATCAGCGATGAGTTCCGCCCGCTGCTCAGCCCCGTTGTCATGGCGGCTGTTCTGCAGCGCATCAGCAAGAACATTGAGGTCATCACGGATCATTCTCTGGATATCCGCCGCTATTACAGAAAAGAGAGCTATTGAGTATGAAACTGATTGCATTAGGGGATAACGTAATAGACTATTACCACAATACACAGGAGTGCTTCCCCGGCGGCAATGCGGTAAACGTTGCAGTTCATGCTGCGCGGCTGGGGGCACAGGCCGAGTATCTCGGCTCCCTCGGCGATGACGATATGGCACATATTGTGGAGAAAGCACTCCGGGAAAACGGCGTGGACATCAGCCATTGCCCCGTTTTGCAAGGGCGTACCACCAAGGTGTGCAGCTATGATGTGGTCAACGGGGAGCGCAGCTTTATCGAGGTCATCACCGGGGAAAGCTGGACCGGCCCGCTGCAGATCGGTGCGCAGGAGCTGGACGAGCTGAAAACCGCCGACCTGATCGTCAGCAGCTGCAACGCCAAAATGCCCGAACAGATGGCGGCTGTGCAGGCGCTGCCCGCTGTGTTCGCCTATGACTTCGGCGAAAAGGAAAAGTACCGCACCGATGCTTACTATGACGAGGTTTGCCACGGCATAGATCTGGCGATGCTTTCCTGCAAGCCGATGGACAAGGCTGCTTTTGCGGAATTGTGCGCGCCGCTGCATCGTCGCGGCGTGGTGCATGTGCTGGCTACAATGGGCGCAGCCGGGCAAATGTTGTCCGTACAGGGAAAAATTGTGGAAAAGACTACCCAAATGGTAGAGGCAAGTGATACAATGGGGGCAGGAGATTCTTTCCTCGCCGCCTTCCTCTGCTCGCTGTATACTGCGGGGTGGCAAAAAGCAAAGCCCATGCCGGAGCAGGCGCTTCTGGCAGCACTGGCTGCTGGGCAGCAGGTCTCGGCACGCAACTGTATGGCACAGGGCGGCTTTGGCTGTAAAGCGGAAATCTCCCGGGGCAGCATTGAATAACAAAAAGGAGATTTCCTATTATGATCGAACTGAACGGAATACAGCTTGACAAAATCAGCGCAGTCCCTCTGTACGAGCAGCTGCGCAAGGCATTGCTGGAGGCTATCACCAGCGGGAAACTGTCGGCAGGGACAAAATTGCCGACGGAGGAGGAGCTGTGCGCCCAGTTCGGCATTTCACGCCCCGTTGCGCGGCAGGCTTATAATATGCTGATCGAAGAAGGCTTTGTGGAACGCATGCGGGGCCGCGGTACTTTTGTGCGCAGCCCCGATACCCGCGGCCGCTTCCTGAACAAGCAGCTGAGCTTTGCCGCCGAGATGGGGGTTTTGAACCTGGAACACCGTACCCAGGTGTTGCGTGCAGAGTGGGTAAGTTATACCCCGGAACTGTTTGCACGGCTCAAGCTCGAACGTGGGGACCGCTGCTATCATCTTGTGCGTATGCGCTATGTCAGCGGAAAGCCCTTTGTTCTCGTGGAAAACTATGTGCCGGAATCTGTGTTTCCCGGCATTGATGCCTACAACTTTGCCCAGCGCTCGCTGTACGATGTCTTTGAAACCGTCTATCACGAGAAGATCGTTAAATCGCGCCGTGTGCTGATGGCGCAGACCGCCAACATCGAGTTTGCCAACCTGTTCGGCGTACACCGCGGTTCCCCCGTGCTGTATGTCGAAAACGTGGTCATGGACCAAAATGACCGTCCGATCGACCTCAGTAAAGAGTATCTGGACGGCGTTACCCAGAAATTTGAATTTGAAGTTGTCAACCAATAAGCCGGGTCTGTGCGCCCGGTCTTGCTAAAGGAGTATAGTTTGCTATGGTAGGTGTAGTTGTGACCGGGCATGGCGGCTTTGCCGCCGGTATGGCTGCCAATGTAAAAATGCTGGCAGGCAGTGATGCGGAACTAAAGGCCGTGGATTTTGCCGACGGCATGGATGTGGAAGTGTTTGAAAAGCAGCTGGCAGAGGCAATCGACAGCTATGCAGACTGCGAGGCTGTTCTGGTGCTGGCAGACATTGCCGGCGGTACGCCGTACAACCGCGCAGCGGGGCTTTCGATGACCCGCCCCAAGGTGCGTGTGATCTCCGGGCTGAACAGCAGTATGCTGATGGATCTGTGCATGCGCAATATCACCGGTGACGAATGCCCCGATGTGGATGCACTGGCCGCCGACATTATGCAGACCGGGCACGAAAACATCGGCAAGTTTGTGCTGGAGGTTCCCGCCCAGCCGCAGGAGGATGAGGACGGTATCTGAAGGGAGAAACGCCATGAAGCCGATCAAGGCAGTCATCTTTGATATGGACGGCGTGCTGATCGACAGTGAACCGGTCTACCTGCACCATCAGTATACGCACCTGAAACCGCTCTACCCGTGGATCACCCTGGAAAGCATGTACCCGTTGGTGGGCATTTCCGGGCAGGAATATATGCCCTTTATGGCAAAACTTTGCCGCCGCACCGACGATGCCGCGTTCCGGCAGGAAATGGATGCCATGAACGCCGGCTGTCGGGTGTATTACCCGGACATTCTGCGCAAGGAGGTTCGCCCGCTGCTGCATGAATTAAAGCAGATGGGGCTGCAGGTGGCGCTTGCAAGCAGCAGCAGCTGGGAATGTATTGAGCAGGTCCTGACACAATGCGAGATTCGGGAACTGTTTGACTGCATCGTCAGCGGTCACGAATTTACCCGCAGCAAGCCGGACCCGGAAATTTACCGTTTCACCATGGACAAGCTGGGGCGCAAGCCGGAGGAATGTCTGATTGTGGAGGACTCCACCTACGGTGTGCAGGCAGGTACGGCGGCGGGCGGCGTTGTGGCTGCCCTGCGGGACGAGAGGTTCCCGTTTGACCAGCGGGCGGCGCAGCTGCATATCGACAGCCTTGCCGAGCTGCCTGCGCTGGCGGCGTGCGGCGGAAAAAGGATACGCGCCGCCTTCTTTGATGTGGACGGCACCCTGATTACCGTGGGCGGGCATCGGATGCCGCCCGGCGTAGCCCCTGCGTTGCAGGCTTTACAGCGCAGCGGTGTGCAGGTGTTTCTGTGTACCGGCCGCCACGCGCTGGAGATCGAGGAAGAAAATATGCTGCCCGGGATCACGGTTGACGGTGCTGTTTATATGAACGGTCAGCTCTGCGAGCTGCAGGGGCAGATCGTGCGGGAAACGCCCATTCCTGCCGGGGACCTGTCGGCATTGAAGCAGTTTTTACAAAAAAAGAACTGCAGCTGCATTTTTCTTGAAAAAGACAGGATGTACGCCAACTGCGTGGACGCCCGCATGGAGGTCGAGCAGGCAAAAATCGGCACCGCCGTGCCGGCTGTGCGTGACATCTCCGACTTGGAAAACCGCCGCATATATCAGGTCATCCCCTTCGTGAACGAGGAGGAGGAAGAAGAACTGCTGCGGCAGATGCCCCATTGCCGGACAAAGCGCTGGGGAGATGCCGTGGTGGATCTGATGAGCCGAACCGGCGGCAAGGAAAACGGTATCCGTGCCCTGTGTGCGGCAATCGGTATCACCACGGAGGAAACCATTGCCTTTGGAGATGCCGACAACGATTTGGAAATGCTGCAGCTGGCCGGTATCGGCGTGGCAATGGGTAATGCTCTGCCGCAGGTGCGCGCCTGTGCCGATATGGTCACAGACACCGTGGAAAATGACGGCATCGCCCATGCACTCCGAAGATTAAAACTGATTGAGTAACCACACAACGAGGAGCGCTTTCCCGCAAGAGAAGCTCCTCGTTTTCCAAAAAAGGGGCAGTGTTCTATGATGAAAGAAAAAACGCAGACCATGGTAACGGATCAGCTGTATAACTTGGTTGCGGGGTTTCTGTACGCCCTGAGCATCTGTTATTTTGCCAAGGGCGCGGACTTTGCACCCGGCGGGCTGTCGGGTCTTGCCTTGCTGGGCAACTATCTGTGGGGGTTCCCCATCGGCATCACAACGCTGGTGCTGAATGTGCCCCTGGTTCTGCTTGGTTTCCGCTTTGTGGGACGCGCCTTTCTGGGGAAAACCGTCATCAGTATGCTGTGGTGTACCTTTTTTCAGGATGTTGCCTTTGCAGACCAGCCCGGCTACGGCGGCGATCCGTTGCTGGCGGCCCTGTTTGCGGGTATCACATGGGGCGGCGCATTGGCGCTTTTGTATATGCGGGGATCGTCCAGCGGCGGCACCGATTTCTTGACGATGTCGATCAAAGTGCTGCGCCCGCATCTGTCGGTCGGTGTTGTGACCGGTGCGATAGACCTTGTAGTCATCCTGTTAGGTTGGCCTGTGTTTGGCTCTGTCGATGCCGTTTTGTACGGTCTTGTCACAACGGCGGTTACCTCGCTGGTTATCGACAAAATTATGTACGGCAGCAATGCCGGCAAAATGCTGACGATCATCACTACCAAGGGGCAGGAAATTGCGGACGAAATTTCCCGCCAATGTGAGCGCGGCTCAACGATGGTCAAAGCGGTGGGCACATACACCGGTACGGAACGGCAGATGCTGCTCTGCGTCTGTGCCAGACCGCAGGTGTACCGCATCCGGATGGCCGCCTACCGCATAGACCCCGGCTGCATGGTCATGGTGACGGAAACCGGCGAGGTTTACGGCGAGGGCTTCGTTGACCCCGGTAAAACAGCATCGTTTTTGTAAAGATCGCTGCCGCGCACGAAAAGAAAGGAAAGATTTGTTATGAATCCTATTACGCCTGCCGAATTGGCAGCTTATTTTGACCATACCCAGCTGCGCGCCTATGCGCAGCGCAGTGATTTTGAAAAGCTCTGTGCAGAGGCTCGCGAGTACGGCTTTGCCATGGTGGCGATCAATCCGGCTCCCGTTTCCCTGTGCAAGGATCTGCTGGCGGGAACATCGGTCCATGTGGGCGCGGCGGTTGGTTTCCCCCTGGGGCAGAGTACGCCCAAGGTCAAGAAATACGAAACCGTAGATGCGATTGCCAATGGCGCGGATGAGATCGATTATGTTATCAATATTACGCAGCTGAAAGAGAAGAACTACGATTTTATTGAGCATGAGATGGCCGGCATTGTAGAAGAATGCCGCGGTGCAGGGGTGATCTCGAAAGTGATTTTTGAGAACTGCTACCTGACCGAGGAGGAAAAGCGCGCACTGTGTTCCATCGCGCGGGAGGTCCGCCCGGATTTCATAAAGACGTCCACGGGCTTTGGCACCGGCGGCGCAACCTTTGAAGATGTGGCGCTGATGAAAAAATGCGTCGGCGACGAGGTAAAGATCAAGGCGGCCGGCGGCATCCGCACTTTGGATACTGCTTTGCGCATGATTGAGCTGGGCGTATCCCGCATCGGTTCCACAGCCAGCGTAAGCATTGTAGAAGAACTGAAACACAGGTTATAAAAAGCGCCGGGGATGCCCGGAACGGTCTGAACTGCAGAAAGCAAATAAGCACCACTAAGTTTAACTTGGTGGTGCTTATTGTTTTATTGACTTTCTTTTTTTGTTTTATAACATTCCGTAATATAATCCAGCAGCGCCATATTTTTCAGGCGATAGGTGGCTTCCTCTATAGAGCCTGCAGTATCTTCCAGGTACAACCAGCTTTCACCTTCAGGTATAGAACTTTCGTCCATACGTCCGTCCAAAATTTCTTTCCATGGCTCACGTTTTTCTTTAATTTCTGCGCCCATTTCTCTAGGAACCGCATAACGGCTGCATAGAAAGCGTTCTGCTGTCAAATCAACACCATCATCCCAAGTGATTTTGTCCAGCAGTTGCTTAACTGTATGGAGCGTATCTGTTGCGGTTTTCGAAAATTCATTTTTGGGGAATTTCAAGCTGACGCTTCCGTCAACCTCGACGATTTCCATACTGCCAAATTGCAGCTGCATTTTCAGCAGCAACGTGGCAATTCCCTCCGGGGTGCAGGTGTCGATAGGAAACAGCATTTGCATCGGAACATCTAACGCTTGTGCGATTTTTTCCAAATTCTCCTGTCGGGGCATTTTCAGACCATATTCATAATGCCGCCACAGGGTCGCATTGATGCAGGTCAGCACAATGAATAATCTTTGTCAATGATTTCAACTCCTGTCTGCAAGAACATTGGGCGGGAACTTATCGCTATGATCTTGTTTTGATTATACTGTATTTTAACTGTAAAATCTACTATATAATGCAAAAAAGGCACTCGCTTTGCAGCAGTGGCTCGATTTATAGAGCATTTTTTGTTGGCAAAACGAATTTAGGCGGACTTCTCCGGAAAACAGCCATGCTGTTTGTGCCTGCTCCTTAATGAGTTCTGCACAGGAAAAGCCCGTAAACGAGCGATTTTTCTTCATTCTGCAACACGAGTTCTAATTGCAGCGTGAATCAGAACTGATTCATTTTTTCGAGTCAAGATTTTTGAATGAATCTAAACTGATTCACTCTGGGACTATTGGCTGGATTTTTGCGACATTTCGCTTCTGTGGGCAAAGTGAATCTATCATTGATTCACTCCGACGAGTTAAATATTTTCAGTGAATCAACGGTTGATTCACTCTGGGGAATATACGGATTTGTATGAGCATCGAATTTGATTGTTACCGTTTTAGGGGTAGACGTGTTTTGCTAGCATAGCATGTGGTCATCCACATGCACATTTCTGGGGTGTACCCCAGCCCCCCTCGCTGCTCTTGTGTGACGATAGTGACGCAGATGACGCTTGTGACGCTGTTTTGAGGATATCCCTATACCATATCCCAGATTCAGCGTCATTAGCGTCATCTGCGTCATTCTGATTTTGTGTTTCTCGTAGTA
>OFRZ01000144.1_pt1 | contig 72509 bp, 77 predicted proteins | sample 1543181 | NCBI WGS metagenome assembly OFRZ01 (sample SAMN04209245, study PRJEB22552) | human gut metagenome | biome: gut; material: feces | host: Homo sapiens | place: USA: Oklahoma | reverse complement strand
GCTTTTTCGTACACTTCCGGTATCACAAAGGTTACGGTTCCTCTGTTTAATTATTATGGCATGCGAAACCTCAGGAATAAAACTACAAGGTCCCAGCCTGTGCATACGGACTCATGGTTGGAAATTCTTAAGTAAAAAAGTTGACCGTTTGCTCACAAAAAATCCACTGTCTGAGACGAATGTCGAGTTTGGATTTTTTGTGAGCTCGTTTTTAGGTCAACTTTTTTGCTTTAGAATTTCCCCATGTTGGAGTCAGCACAGGCTGGGACCTTGTAGTTTTATTCCGGTCGGTGACAGCCGCCATGATGCATTAAATAGAAATTACCGATTTGATTGCTCCCAGCAGTTCCTCATACGTCTCATAAGCCGGAATCTCCGGATAATCTTCCTTAATTTTCTCAGTCGTTCGGAATAAGAATCCTGCTTTTCCTGCCTGGATCATGCCCAGATCATTGTATGAATCACCGCTTGCGATCGTGTCAAATCCAATGGACTGCAGTGCTTTTACGGTGCTGAGTTTGGAATTTTCCACACGCATCTTAAAGTCTGTGATCTCACCGTTATCTGCAATCTCAAGGCTGTTGCAGAACAGTGTCGGTCTTCCAAGCTTTTCCATCAAAGGCTGTGCGAACTCTGTAAATGTATCACTGATCAGGATTACCTGACTAAATGAGCGCAGTTCGTCTAAGAATTCTTTTGCTCCCGGAAGCGGGTTAATCTTGGCGATCGTCTCCTGAATCTCTTTGATTCCAAGTCCGTGTTGCTTTAAAATGTCCAGTCTCCATCTCATCAGTTTATTGTAATCCGGTTCATCTCTTGTCGTTCTTTTTAATTCCGGGATTCCACTTTCCTCGGCAAATGCGATCCATATTTCCGGTACTAATACTCCTTCAACATCCAGGCATGTAATATACATTCTATGATTCCTCCTATACTTTCTGTCTTTTTGCTTTTTATCATAACACAAGTCTGTTTATTTTACATTCTTTTTATAAGCAATTCTTCAACTGCAGCATATCTAATGTTTTATCTGTCCTATTTATCTCTTTCCCAACTGCCAGAATGCTACTGCACTGGCGGCCGCGACATTCAGGGAATCTACACCATGCGACATTGGAATCATTACCGTATAATCGCAGTCTGCAATTGTCTCCGGCGCCAGTCCGTCTCCTTCTGTTCCCAGTATCACTGCCAGCTTATCTTCTTTCATAAGTTCCGGATCATCAATGCTTGCAGAATCTTCTTTCAAAGCCATCGCCGCCGTCTTAAATCCCAATTCACGCAATATCTTCATTCCTTCTTCCGGCCAGATTACAGAGTTATCCACAAATGTCCACGGAATCTGGAATACTGTCCCCATACTTACACGGCTTGCCCGCCTGTAAAGTGGATTACTGCATCCCCCTGTCAGAATCACCGCGTCCATGTGAAGTGCTGCCGCAGAGCGGAAAATCGCTCCTACATTTGTAGGATTCATTACATTCTCCAATACTGCTATTCTGTCACATCCGTTACAGATTTCCTGCAGGCCAGGCAACCTCCTTCTTTTCATCGCACATAGCATTCCCCTGGTCAGTTTAAATCCCGTAAGTTTCGTAAGTACTTCAAATTCTGCCGTATATACCGGTACATTGCCACATTTTCCAAGTACAGCTATCGTTTCCGCATCTTCCAAAACCTGCTTTTTTTCCACCAGAACAGACACAGGCTCATATCCTCCATCCAATGCCCGGCTAATAACTTTCGGACTTTCTGCAATAAACAGTCCATCCTCCGGATGATCCTTGTTCAAGAGCTGTGCTTCTGTAAGTCTTGCATATACATCTAGTTCCGGAGCGTCAAAATCCGTAATTTCTATCATATTCTGTATTATTTTTTCATTTATGCTTTCTGTATTGTTCATGATCATTTCCTCTTTTTTACTATCATCTGGATCTTATTGTTATCTCATTATACAGAATGAAATAAATTTTCTCAATTCCATAAATATTTTATGCACATAAGCCCGGACTTTATGTTAAAGTGGATAAAGTATGAGCAGATATTTATTTTATATAAGGAGAATCTTTCACTATGATGACTGAACTTGAGAAATATTATAATAAATTTAACGAAGAAAAACGTCTTGGAAGCCGACATGGACAAGTAGAATTTACCACTTCTATGAAATATATACATGAATATCTTCCGGAAGATAAATCAGCAAAAATTCTGGATGTAGGTGCCGGTACCGGCCGTTACAGTGTAGCCCTTGCCGAAGAAGGTTACGATGTTACCGCTGTTGAACTGGTTAAATATAATCTTGGGATCTTAAAAAAGAAAAACAGTTCTGTAAAAGCCTATCAGGGAAATGCAATGAAACTTTCCCGCTTTCCGAATAAGGAATTTGATTTAGTTCTGGTCTTTGGTCCAATGTATCATCTATATTCTATGGAAGATAAAGTCAAAGCACTGACCGAAGCCAGACGTGTATTGAAAGATGATGGTGTAATTCTTGTTGCTTATTGCATGAATGAGTACAGCGTGCTGACCTATGGATTCAAACAGAATCATATCTTAGAATGTATCGAGAACGGAAAGATTGACGACAACTTCCGTGTACAACCCAAACCTGAAGACCTTTATGATTATGTCCGCCTGGAAGATATGGATGCTTATAATAAAGCTGCCGGTCTGGAACGAATCAAGGTCATCTCTGCCGACGGACCTTCGGATTATATGCGTCCGGTGCTGAATGCAATGGATGAGGAGACATTCGAGACTTTTATCCGGTATCATCTTTCGGTGTGTGAACGGCCGGAGCTTGTGGGCGCCGGATCACATACCGTGGATATTTTAAAGAAAAGCATTATTTAATACATGAACCGTCTGCCATCCGGACTATTTCTGTTTCCAGGATACCGCTACCCGTAGAATATAAGCTCATTTCTTCTTGTGATTTCGCAAAAACAGAGTGCACTCTGTTATTATATCGAAAACCTGCCGAAATTCCTCAAAATGCATTGACATATGCCATTTTTCGCAGTAAAGCACTATCTAAAGTTATTCATATTTTAGAATGCTTATACATTTTTAATATTTATCATGAAGGCGTATGTTATGAATACACTTGTAATCGTCTTAATTGCAGCTGTACTTCTCAGTGCTGCATATGTACTTTACGGACGCTGGCTTGCTAATAAATGGGGAATTGATCCAAAGGCAGAGACACCAGCGAAAAAATTTGAGGATGGAGAAAGCTCCTCTGCAATACATATTTCTCAACAATCATCACACTGATCCTGGCATATATCCTGACACGTATCGGATATGCCAATATCTGGCCACTGTTCGGATCTGCCAACCAGTTACTGTCCGCATTGGTAGAAAGAACCATCGGACTTGTCAAAGCTTACTTTAAAGCACAGAAAGAATCTGCATAGATTAATTTTTAAGAATTAAATCGCAAATCAAATCCAATTACAATCTCCACCAGTAATTGCAAGACTCAAAAGCGCATCCATCTTTTCAACCTCTTCCTCGCCTTCAATCTTCTGAAGGAGCTCCGCTGTATCCAGCACATCTTCTAATGACTCGTCCGGTCCGATCTCGTAATCTATCTCCTGTTCGCAGTCCGGGCATGGAATATGCTTCATCGTTTGTAATGACAGGAAACGGTTTCCGCATTTCCTGCATTCATAATATCCGCATTCCTTTGTCCCGTCCGGTACATAATACATATCACTCACCACCTTATATTTCTTACTGCTTTCGCTACTTCCAGCAGTCAAGCTTCTCTTTCATTCCGATATCCTTACTCTTGAACACCGGATTCATTCCCATTTTAAGCTGTCTTTCATAATCTTTCAATGCCTTCATTGCCGTATTAGACAGAATGAGGATCACCGGAATATTGATGATCGCCATTACTCCCATCAGCACGTCCGAGATATTCCAGAGCATGGACGTTTCTCCATTACTGCTTTACAGGCACTGTGAAACAGACGCACCTGCGGGAAGCTCGTCCGGATTGTAAAATACACACCAGCTCCGATTAATATGATAACTAACAGTTTACTGTACATAAATGAGCTGATGTTATCAATGATCATACTTAACATACTTTTATTTTTCTCTATAAATATACAGTAATTCTGCGAGTTTGGGAAGAATAAATTGCATACATTGACACTGGCACTTATTTCCTCTATATTATTGTCTATATAAGAAAAGGAGATTCATATGTTATTATTCAAATCATTCACTATATTAATTATCGGATTTGTCCTGCTGATCAAGGGTGCAGATTTTTTTGTAGAGGGAAGTTCTGCTGTAGCAAAACGTCTCCGGATTCCTTCTATGATCATCGGGATGACCATCGTAGCCATGGGAACCAGTCTTCCAGAATGCGCCGTCAGCGTGACTGCCTCCCTCACCGGCAATAATTCCCTCGCTATCAGTAATGCTGTCGGATCCAACATTTTTAACCTGTTAGTAGTCTGCGGTGTCTGTTCTTTATTCGTCCCGCTTGCTGTACAGAAAAGTACTTTACAGAAAGAATTCCCGTTATCTATCTTCTGTGCGGGACTTTTGCTTTTGCTTGGATATCTTGGCATGACACTCGGACGGATAGACGGAATTATCTTCCTTATTATATTTGCCGGATATCTGCTCTGGATGATCCGCTCTGCCAAAAGAGCACGTCACAATATAACTTCTGCAGATTCTTCTTCTGCACAAAAAGTGAGAAGCTCACTTTCCGAAGAAGAAATCGAGCAGGTTGCCTCCTATATCAACCTCCTTCCGTTATGGAAATGTCTCATTTTCATATTGGGCGGTATGATTGCGATCAAATATGGCGGTGATTTCGTCGTTGACGGGGCATCCTCAATTGCATCCAGTCTGGGACTTAGCCAGACACTGATTGGACTTACGATCATTGCCATGGGAACCAGTCTTCCGGAGCTTGTCACCTCCATCGTTGCCTCCAGAAAGGACGAAGTCGATATGGCACTTGGTAATGTCATCGGCTCTAATATCTTCAATATCCTTTTTGTACTCGGTGTCGCGGCAGCAATCAGTCCGGTGGGATTCGCTCTGGAAAATATAATCGACATTGCTTTCCTTATCATAATCAGTGCAATCACTCTCGTCTTTGCATGGACTTCGAAGGAAATCAACCGTAAAGAAGGAATTATCATGCTGGTATTATATGCCGCTTATATGGTATATATCTGCATGCGTTAATATTTGTAATTATGAAAGGACGGACATTTTATGAAAATTGTATTTTTAGATGCCAAAACAATCGGGGACGATATTGACCTGTCCGGATTTGATTCACTTGGTGAAGTTACCAAATATAACTTTACCACTCCGGAAGAAGCTCCGGAACGCGTGAAAGACGCAGATGTTCTTATCATTAACAAAGTTCCGATCAATGAAAATACGGTCGGAACAGCAAAGAATCTGAAACTAGTCTGTGTTACTGCAACCGGAACCAACAATCTGGATAAAAACTATCTGGATTCCCACAAAATTGCCTGGAGAAACGTTGCCGGTTATTCCACAGAAACAGTTACTCAGCATACATTTGCCATGCTTTTCTATCTGCTTGAAAAGCTGCGCTATTACGATGATTATGTAAAAGATGGAAATTATATTAACGATACTTCTTTTACTCACTTTGCAGAACATTTTTCAGAAATCAATGGCAAGACGTGGGGAATCATCGGACTTGGCGCGATCGGACGCCGCGTTGCCCAAATTGCCCGGGCATTTGGTGCAAATGTCATCTATTATTCAGCCTCCGGACGCCCTGCACAGGATGGATATATGCAGGTTGATTTCGATACCTTGCTTACCACTTCGGATATTATCTCTGTCCATGCACCATTGAATGAACACACCGAAAATCTTCTGGATAAATGCGCATTTGCAAAGATGAAAGAAACCTGTATCTTCCTGAATCTCGGCCGTGGTCCGATCGTTGTTGAACAGGATCTGTACGACGCACTTGTAAATGGCGAAATTGCTGCCGCAGGTCTGGATGTCTTATCTGCCGAACCAATGAGTGAGAAAAATCCGCTTATCAAGATCCAGGACAGCCGCCGGCTTTTCATTACGCCGCATATTGCTTGGGCAAGCGTAGAAGCACGTACCAGACTGATGCAGATCATCCTGGATCAGGTGAAAGAATATTTCCATATGTAGAACACTAACTACTCATTAAAGTTTGATATGAAACAATTTTACATTATTTATTGAATCATCCCTACATTCATGCTATCATATATCATTGTACCTAATGAAAAAGAGTGAAAAAATATATGAATAGACGTCCTGATTCCCAGGCGTCTCTGTGGAGGAATGAGAACTATGAGTGAACGTGGATCTGCTCCTGCAGCAGAAAATAAGATGGGAACAATGCCCGTCGGAAAATTAGTATTCAATATGTCACTGCCAATGATGGTTTCTATGCTGGTACAGGCACTTTATAACATCGTTGACAGTATCTTCGTAGCAAAATTATCAGAAAATGCACTGACTGCTGTATCGTTAGCCTTCCCGCTTCAGACACTTCTGATCGCGGTAGCTACCGGTACCGGCGTCGGTATGAATGCCCTCCTGTCAAAATCACTGGGAGAACATAACTTTAAAAAGGCGAATAAAATTGCTGATAATGCGGCATTTATCTATGCCATCAGTTACATTGTATTTTTAATCCTCGGCTTTACGATCGTAAGACCTTTCTATGCAAGTCAGATTGGAAACGCAGATGTCGAGATCATGGAACTTGGAATTGATTACCTGAGTACGGTTATGATCTTTTCCTTTGGTCTGTTCACACAGATCTTCTTTGAACGGTTACTGACTTCTACCGGAAGAACTATCTTCAGTATGACTTCTCAGTTATGTGGTGCGATTACAAACATTATCCTGGACCCGATCATGATCTTCGGTCTTCTGGGATTCCCGAAGATGGGTGTTACCGGAGCCGCCGTTGCGACCGTTATCGGACAATGTGTTGCCGGAATCGTTGCCGGAACCTGTAATCACAAATATAACCTTGACGTATCATTAAGTTTCAAAGGCTTCCGACCGGATATCCGTCTGATCGGACACATTTATGCAGTAGGTATTCCATCTATTATTATGCAGTCTATCGGATCGATCATGACTTATTCGATGAACCGCATTCTGATTGAATTTTCTTCAACTGCAACTGCTGTATTCGGTGTATACTTCAAGCTTCAGAGCTTCTTCTTCATGCCGGTATTCGGTCTGAACAATGGTATCACGCCGATCATTGCTTACAACTATGGTGCACAGCAGAGAAATCGTATGATCAAGACGATCCGGATCAGTCTGACGACTGCATTCTGCCTTACTTTCATTGGATTCCTCTGCTTTGAAGGTATCCCACAGGTATTACTTGGAATGTTCAATGCGTCTGACGCCATGCTGAAAATCGGTGTTCCGGCACTTCGTATCATCGGTATCCATTATCTGATCGCATGGTTCTGCATCATTGCCGGTACCGTATTCCAGGCACTTGGCAAAGCAGTATTCAGTATGATCGTATCCATCATGCGTCAGCTGGTTGTGCTGATCCCGTCAGCTTATATCTTGTCTAAGATTGGTGGCTTACATATAGTGTGGTGGGCTTTCCCGATTGCGGAAGTGATATCATTTATTGTGTCTACGGCATTTTTGATCAAAATTTATAAGACAATTATTAGTAAGATTCCGGAAGGGAAATTATAAAATAAGAAGCGGAAAAAGTTTACATTCACAACTTTTTCCGCTTCTTTTATTTTTTACTTTTACAATTCACAATATAAATTCCCACACAAACCAAAATCAATGCAATCAGACTTCTTGCATTAAATGCCTGGCTGACCTCTCCAAGAACCAACGCCGATAACACCACGCTGCAAAGTGGATTGACAAATCCAAAAATCGCCACTTTCGATACTTCGTTATGCGCCAGCAGAACCGACCAGAGTGTATACGCCACAGCCGATACCATTGCCAGGTAGAGAATCAATACTACTCCTACAATCGACATATGATCCAAGTGTCCGCCCATCAGGATTCCGACTATGAACAGCAACACACCTCCCATGAAGAACTGACAACCGCTTAAAATAACCGGTGATACTTTTTTGGAGAAAATATTGATCAGTACGGTTGACGCTCCATAAGAAAGCTGCGCGATCAGCACGAAGCCTTCTCCTGTCAGCCTGAATCCCATGTCCATAGAGCCGCCTGCCATGTTGATGATCACGACTCCCGCAAATCCGAGGATGCAGCCAGCAAGTTTTCTGCCTGTCATCTTTTCATTTCTTACTAACAGACATGCCATTAAAATTGCAATAAAATTGCCTAGGCCTGTGATGATCCCGCCTTTTACACCGGATGTATGTGCCACTCCGATGTAAAAGAAAAAATACTGGACGAAAGTCTGAGCAAAGCAAACCGGGATAACATACTTGAATATCTTTCCGTCCGGAAGGACAACTCTTTTTTCCCGGATGGATGCGAACAGTAATACAAGAATTCCCGCCAGTGCGAACCGGATACCGGCAAAAACAATCTGGCTTGCGGTGTCCGCTGAATCAACGGCAAGAATCCGGTAGCCTGTCTTGATCACGGGAATTGCACTGCCCCATAAGATGCAGCAGACACACGCCAGAGCTGCGACTACCCATGTTCTGGTTAATATATTTTGTTTTTCTGAAATTTGCATTTGTGACATTTCTTTACTCTCTGGAATTCTGGTTCTATTTTTCAATCTCAATCTTCTCTTTCAGCACGACACATCCTGCCATATCACCGATAACATTAACACAGGTTGCTCCCATATCGCACAGAGTATTGATACTAATATAGACACCCATAACTCCTGCAGGAAGTCCGGCCATTGTAGCAAGTGCCGCGAATGATGCGATTGCACCTCCCGGGATTCCCGGTGTTCCGACTGACAGAAGGACGTTCGCCAGAAGGATGATGATCATCATAGAAATGCTGACATGCACGCCGCATGCATTTGCAAAGAACATGATCATAAAGGACATCAGGATCGATACAGCATCCATGTTAACCGTTGCTCCAAGCGGGATCGTGATACTTGAGATCTGGTTCGGAACTCCAAGTTTATCTTCGACACAGCTTTTACTCAGCGGAATGGTAGCTGAACTTGAGCATGTACCAAATGCATTCAGTGCCGCCGGCATGATCGCCTTGAAGAACTTCACCGGACTTGTCTTGCCGAGAATGCTCACTGTGCCGCCATATACGATAAATGCAAATCCAAAGAATGCGACATATAAGATAATCAGCTGCGTAGCCAGTGATACGATCGTCTTTGTACCATTCGCCTCTACAACCGGAACGATCGTACAGAAGACTCCGATCGGTGTGAAATACATCACCGTACTGATGATCTTCAGACATGCTTCATTGCAGGAGTCGATGACCTTTAATAATGGCTCACCTTTTTCTCCAATCGCGATCAGTGTGAATCCCATGATCAGCGCAAATACCAGCACCTGCAGCATATTACCTTCTGCAAATGCGGATACCGGGTTAGACGGGATCAGTCCCTTAATCGTATCAAGAATGCTGTCCATCTTGGTTGCCTGAATATCAGATGTAGCCATCTTAAAGCTAACGCCTTTTCCAAGACAGATCAGTCTCGGAATGATCAGTCCAACAAAACTTGCGATTGCTGTTGTGCACAGGAAGAACAGCATTGCCGCTCCTGTGATCTTACCTGTCGTCTTGGCACTTCCGATGCTCGCAATACCCATTACGATCGAACAAAATACCAGTGGGAAGATCATCATATTCAATGCACTCATATAGATACTTCCCAGTACACTTGTTGCAGTCAGAACCACGTTAAACCGTCCCGCCAAAAACAGTCCGGTCAGGATTCCGAGGATCAGTCCGACGAAAATCGCACCGGTGATGTGCTTTCTGTACCACTCGTAAAAACTCTTCATTTGTATGTACTCTCCTTACTTTTCAACTATAATATAACGTCTATATTTTACTATACACATATAGGCTATAGTTTATATCAAAAAGAGTGGAACGTCAATGTCCCACTCCTTATACCGTAAATTTCTCCACATAATAATTCTGTATCTCTGTAAGGATATACGCCTCATAATACTCCACCGGAATCTCCCGGTTCTCTTCCAGACTGTATGATACCGCCTTAATCTTCAACAGCGGCTGGCTTTCTTTCCGTTCCAGCATCTGTGCGATCTCTTTATCTGCCGTAACTGCTTCCAACGTCTGACGTACCCTGTACATTTCCGTATGAAAGAAGGAACCAAGGACTTCATATAATGAACGATTATTAAAGTCAAAGAAATCCAGCTTCGGAAATCTCTCCGCCGGCAGTACTGCCGTATTCAGGCTGTATGGAACCCCATCCGCATAATACAGGCTCCGTATCTCGTATACTTCATCCCCTTCGGTGATCTGAAGTTTCTCTGCCAGATATGCATCCGCATTCATCGTTTTCAATGATAACTGCTTTTTCGAAGGCGTTTTTCCTTCGTTCTTTACAGCTTCCGTGAAACTGTAAATATGTGAACGTTTCTGATCCTTCAGTTCCCTGACGAAGCAGCCTTTTCCTTTGATCCGGTAGAGAATTCCCTCTGCACACAGTTCATCGATTGCTTTCCGTACCGTCACACGACTGACATCGTAATGTCTGCACATCTCATTTTCTGAGGCGATCACCTGATTTGGTTTTAGTATATTATCCTCAATCTGTTCTTTTATTTCGTTTTTTATTACTTCGTATTTAGTCATATTGAATTCCACCTGTGTTCCACGATTATGCATAGAACCTGCTGCCAGCAGTTTCTCTTATATGCTTTGGTATACATAAAACTTGCCACCGGCAACTTTTCTTGCATGCATTGGCATAAAAACAACCATGAACCTCATATTTTCTTGAAATCCATGGCTGCTATGACGATCCTATTGTTTATTTTAACATAGAATCTCTTTTACATGTAGATTTTTCTTATTCTTTACGATACATTTACTGTGCATTTTCCTTCGCAATCTTTCTCCAGTTCAGGAAGCCGTATGTAGAATTGATGAAATTGATCGACTTCATGATGATGATCAGAAGCGCGGATGAATCACCCTGCATAAATACCATGATCCACATCACAATTGACAATGCATTTACGATTGCCCACATTGCCCACTGCTCTGAGAAACGAAGCAGATACAGGAAGCTTGCAACAACCGATACTACCGTTGTCAGAGAATCCATGAATGGAAGATTTCCACCCATCCACTTCAGGATCTGCATGTAGCCTAACACACCAACGAGCGTTACCACTGCTGTTGTAACCATGATCTTTGGTGTCATGGTACGGAATTTGACCTCGCCGCCTTTGGTCATGTTCTTCTTCCATGTGAAGATTGCAATCGCACTTACCGGAATCGAGTAGATCAGGTTGTACATAACCTCTCCGTAAAGCGGAATTCCCATACAGTTGATCGCATACAATGCACTGTTGATGATTGCAAAGTACAGACCTGCGACTTTACCTTTCGCTCCCAGTACCAGGTTCAGACTGCTTGTCAGTGTCATGATCAGCATGAATGCGCTTTCCTTCTGGATGCCCCATGCAACTGTCTGTACGATCAGCACGAATGCCAGCCACGCTTTTTCTTTCCAGCTCCAATCCGCAAAAAAGTTCTTAATTTTATTCATTTTCCCATTCCTCCGAAATCTTTTGAAATTCCTCGTAATCCATAACCGGTCCGGATGTACCTACGACCGCTGCTGCCACATGGTTGGCAAGTCTTACTGCAGCTTTTACTTCCATTCCCTTTGAAAGTCCTGCGATCACTGCTCCGATATGGCTGTCGCCTGCGCCAACCGTATCTACGACTTCCGTCTTGAACGATGCCACTTTCTGAATCTCATCTCCATCATAGAACATCGTTCCATCTCCCCCAAGTGTAACAAATACGGTATTCTGACTTTTTGCGAAAATATCCTTCACTGCGTCTTCTACATGTTCCTGACCGGTGTAGTTCCCAGCCTCGGCCTCATTGATGTGAAGCACCGGACTTAATGCCATCAACTTTTCCATCGTCTCAGGTTCAATCTCTGTTATCATCGGTCCCGGTGCAAAAAAGATCTTCTTTTTATCTATATCCGGTACATTCTGCAACCAGTCAGCAATAATCTTTCCACTGTTTCCACACACCTGATAACCGGCAATGTAGATATTCTCATATCGGCTCATGTCAATCCGGTCAAACCATTCTTTCTTGAAATGGCATTCCGCTCCCTGAACGGTAATAAATGTCCGTTCACCGTCCGCTTCTACCAGGCTTAAGCAGTATCCATTGTCTTCACTCGGTTCTTCAATCACTGGTTCGTATCCTTTTTCTTTCATTCCTCTGCGGATAATATCTGCAAATGATCCGGTTCCGACCGGTACACACAGATCATGTTCACAATGCAGGTTTCGCAAAGTATTTGCCACATTATAGGCACAGCCGCCGACTACCGTCTTCGTCTCTCTGCACGGAATATCTTCCCCGCTCTTCGGAAGCCGGTCGATCTTCATCATCAGATCGACGATTGCCGCACCGACTACTAGCGTCCGCATCCTGCCAACTCCCTTCCTTTTTTAAGAATGTTGATGTATTCATCAAAATCCGTCTCCGAATTCTGTACTCTTAAGAGTTCCGTGTATTCCGGATTGATCTTTGAGTATCCGGTAAATGCCCCACAGATTGCAGTTGCCATAGCTCCGATGGTATCGGTATCACCGCCTAGGTTCGCACACATCAGACAACATTCATTCGGGTCCTGTGTATAATATGCAATGGAAATTGCCGCCGGAACGGATTCAATGATTCCCACACCGGATCCGATCACATCATAGATTTTCTTTGAAAATGTATCTGCATCGTCTGCATATTCTTTTGCGATCTGTACACCGATCTTCACACGTTCCGCAAGTCTTGGACTGAATGTCTCGCATCCCTTTTCATATCCTGCTTCTTCTACCGAAAGGATGTCACTTAATACCTGCTCAAAATCATTATTTACAATTGCAGATGCCACACCTTCTGCGATCATGGCTGCTCCGGCAATTGTCACATCACTGGTATGCGTTGCCTGAGACACACCGTATACATAATCAATCAGCTCTGTTCTCTGATCCGGTGTAAATAAGCATCCGATCGGCGCGATTCTCATAGAGCTTCCGTTGGATAATGCTTTGTTCGTGATCGCACTTGCATCCACACCGTCACGGAAATTCGCCAAAGCTACCTTCGATGTCGGTCCGAGAATGTTATTTTCAAATGCATTTTCCTTCTCTGCCCACTCCAACATACGCTTTGCAATGTCTGCCGCATCTGGTTTATAATCTGTAGCTTTTAATGAATCCAGAAGTACCAGAGCCTGGCCTGTATCATCTGTAAACTGCGCTTTGTCGTAGTTAAATGCCACGTCATTTTCCTTCGGTCCGTCGATAAATCCTGTAATCTTTCCCCCGAAAAATTTTCTTGCTCTTTCACGTCCCCACAACTCTGCCGGCATGCCCATCGCATCACCTAGTGCCATCCCATATAATGCTCCTGCTATCTTGTCTCTTAATTCCATTTGCTGCTTCCTCCAAATACATCTTGATAGTACAACTTGTATTGTTTCTTGTTGAGTTCATTCTAGCTGTGTTGGTGCTTTTTGTCAACGACGTTTTCTATATTTACATTTTTTAGTAAAGTCGTCAAGAATCTGAGTGGATTTATTTGTAAATGAGATAATATTTTTGTTAAAATTGCCAATAACAGCTTTTTCGAACGTATGGAAAAAAATCCCTGAAATCACAGTCATTTGTCGTTTTACTGTGATTTCAGGGATTCATTTCTGATTTCAGACTATAGCTTCCAGACTATTTTTACTATTTTATCAGTCATCTAACAGTACATCATTAACCACATCGTATGCATCTTCCAATGCATCCAACGCTTCCGTCAGAGTGTCTGCTTTATCCACTTCACCGGCTTCTTCATATTCATCCAGTATATTTACCAGAGAATCTTTTACTTGTTGGATGGATGTTATCAGGTCTTTTAACTGTTCTTCTTTTGTTGATGTGGTATTTATATTTACTATTTTTCTCACGTTAATAACCTCCTGTGTTCTTGTCTATTTATTCTCTTGCTGATACATTTTCTTCCAGTGTTCTAATTCTTCCTGCATTTTTTTTAATTGTAATTTATTTTCTTTTAATTGCTGATCTTTCTCCTCTATTTTCATCTTTGATTCTTCCAGTTCTTCTCTTGTCTTATCCAGATCCTTCTGCATCTCATCTACCATCAGTTCTACACTATTCCGGTCCAGTTCCTGTAATTCTTTTGAAAACATTCCCATCACCTCATCTAAATCACGGCAGATCACATAGATTTGTTCATACATTTCTTTAAAATCCGAATATTTTTCTATGATACTCAGAATATCATCCGGCTCATCCATACACATAAACGCAAGCCATGCTTCCAGCCGATTATTTATAATCATCTTACTACTTTTATTGTGCTTAATACTACGAAAGTTGTCAAGCGTTACAAATAAATATTTCTGTAGAAGATTCATTTCCGCTCCTGTATCTGATTTCTGTTCAAAATGATGTAAATATACATCTCTAAATTTGTGTAACTGTGATGGACTTGTTTCAAACAAGACAATCGTGTATACATCTTTTATATCTCTATAACATGATTTTGTTTTCTTTCCTTCTTGTTTATTCTTTTTGCGTACTCTTCTGTATTGACGCAATAACAAATCTGCTGAATAACATGCACTTCGTTCTCCCGGAAACATGTAACCATTCTTTTGTATCTCCAGATTGACAATACTTCCGTTTTCTAATTCTACCACGATATCCATAATCAGAATAGAATACCCATCCGAAAGTCCCGTCTCTTCATTCGGCAGTACTTCAAGTATTTTCACTTTCTGTTGAAGCAACAACGATAAAAATTCTTCTACTCTTTCTTCATAAATTTCTGGATTCAAAATAGCTTTACTAATGAAATCATACATCATTTTTACACCTTTTGTTCCTGCTACAAAAGCCAGAAATTCTTCTCTTTCATCTTCTTGCCAATTTTCATAGATTTCTTTCAGCTTTGAATTATTCTCAATTTCTTTTAAAACTTCTTCTTTTGTCCGAATCATCGGAAAATACTGTTGCAGCTTATTCATCATAGACAGCTCCTCCTTGTATCCCAGCAATATAAAATTATTAGTTACTATGTCTTCATATCGGATAATTGTTTCGAATTTGAAATACCGAAATGAGATGCCCTCGGGCTTAGAATTTTTAGGAATATGAAACTTTTCTTTAAAGTTAATTTACAATAACACAAAAGGAAAGATTCTGCAATACTTCTGCAAAATCTTTCCCTTTGATTCTTCCAAGTGCTTCGGTAATTAAATTCTTACACCCATCTCATGCCATTCTTCCCCGCCCCAGGTTGACTGCGCGATTCCTTTATCTTTAAATCCGAATTTCTCATACATCGCTACCTTCGATTCCAGGCAGGTAAGGATAATCTCTTTTCTTCCCCTTCCCCATTCTCTTTCGAGATACCGGCGTACCAGTTCTCTTGCAAGCCCCTGACTGCGGTATTCCGGCAGTACATCCAGACCAAGCAGCATGATATTCTTTCCTTCCGGATTATGCAGACCTGCATCCGTAAAAAATTCATCCTTTAATACGACCTCGTCTGTTGCAAGTCCATTTAAAAAACCTGCCATCTTTCCATTTTCTTTATCAATCACTACCAGAAATAAATCCGCAATTCCGGCAACACGTTCTTTCATATGCTTCTTAGAGCAGGCTTCATTCGGTGGAAAGCAGATTCTTTCAATCTCTGCCGCTTCTTCTGCTTCGTTCTGTTTTATGTTTCTAAATTCATATCTTTCTGAAATATGTGTATCTGTCATTTGCTTTTCTCCAATCCCATTACCGTATAAAATGTGTCGCAATTCGTTCTTCCTTTTCCGGTAATCCGAACTGTTCTTTTCCAAGCGCAATACTCTTCATCAAGAATGTCATATTTCTTGCAAGTGTACGCATCGTCTGTTTTCCTTCTCCGTCCTGCTCTGACTCACCCGGCATACGTCCATGAATGCTGTTCCAATACTGGCTTGATGCAACCGGCATTCCGGAGATTGTAAAATACTTGTTCAATTCATCAAATGTTGCCGAACAACCACCACGTCTCGCACATACAACACTTGCTCCGACTTTCATCGTCTTGTCAAAATGACTGCTGTAGAACAAACGATCAAGACAGGCAATCAGTGTCGCATTTGCTGACGCATAATATACCGGGCTTGCAACGACAAGTCCATCGGCTTCTTCAAACTTTAGTGCCAGTTCATTTACCATATCGTTGAATACACATTTGCCTTTCTCATAGCAGGAACCACAGGCGATACAGCCTCGAATATCTTTATTGCCGACCAGTATGATCTCTGTCTCGATTCCGTTATCTTTAAATACCTGTTCCATTTCTTTTAATGCAACAGATGTATTGCCATTAGCCCGTGGGCTTCCATTTAACATTAACACTTTTAAATTTTGCTGCATTGATTTGTTCCCCTTTCAATGATTCTCTTCCTGACAGATATTTCTTTCAGGATTCGCAAGTTTTTATGCTCATATCCTTAGCGTTCTGAATTCCACTGCATGCTTCCTCTTCCAGATTGGGAACAAATTCCGCTGACACACATAATTCTCCCTCTCTTTGATCGCAACCGCCTGAAAAAACGTCTTCCACATCTCTGTATATTCATCTTCATACTGTTCTGTTTTACGAAGTGACTCAAATTCGTCATCCGTCAGATAACGCAGATAGTTTGTTCCGTCTTTTGGATGTACGCATGCTGTTTTCCGGTTATCATCTATGATCATCCAATGTTCTGATGGCATCCGGTCCGCAAAATGTCTGCCAACCAGCATGATCACATCACTTTTGGGTTCCAGATGACTGACATAGACCTTTCTGTCCAGCGACTGAAATCGTGCAAATTCATTAAAATGATGGCTTTCATTACCGACTTTCCGCCGAAGTTCCAACATGCGCATCACATGAGGATTCGAATACTGTTCCAGTACCTTACTTCCCACTGCAAATCCGACACGCAGAAAATTATAGATTGCCTGTAACGCATCTTCCTCCGCAGAAAGGGTTGCATAATATACATCCAGATATGCTTCATCGGAAATATCCCTGCGAACAGAGCGGATTACTTTTTCTGCTTTCACATTATCCCCGTCTACATGGACATATTCATCAAACATTGTCTGCTGTAATATCGGTTCTTTCTTTAATTGTATCTGATCATGACCGATTCGTAAAGCTTCCGACCAGGCATCATAGATGCAGGTCATAATGTCCTCCAAACGATCCTTACAAGTATATATCTTCATAATTTCCTACCCAATCCCAAAGTCTCCCAACGACAATTGCACATAAGATTCATTGGAATGTTCTATATTCCATACATCTTTCTTATCTACACTCACCAGTTGTCTCATAATATACGATGCTTCAACCGGTGTATGATACATCTGTTTTCCCCCACAGGTAATAAAATAATGCGCCCGCTTAAGTACCACACCCATCTTCTTTAAGCTTGCAAAATCCAGTCTTCCATACCGTCTTGCATGTGTGATCCGACTGGCAGATTTGGGACCGATTCCAGGTACCCGAAGCAGTCTTGCATAACTTGCAGTCTCTATTTCCACAGGAAATTGTTCGAGATGTCGTAATGCCCAGTCACACTTTGGATCGACCAGTTCATTGAAATCCGGCTTTTCTTCCGACAATAATTCACCTGCCTGGAATCCATAAAATCTAAGCAGCCAATCTGCCTGATAGAGGCGGTGTTCACGCAAAAGCGGTGTCGGTGTTCCAAGCCCCGGCAGTGCATCATCCTCATTCAGCGGAATATATGCTGAGTAAAACACTCGTTTCAGATCAAAGCCCTGATACAACTGCTGGGTCGTCTGCAATAATGTATAGTCACTTTCCCCCGTCGCACCGATGATCATCTGTGTACTCTGCCCGGCAGGTGCAAAACGACGCTTTAAACCAGACATATCATGGGGTGCTAACTGATATGCATTGTCCCATGTAAGGAGTCCATCCACTCTCCCCATTTCTTTTTGAGAAGGCAAAGTTCCGTCCTTTCCATCCGACAGTCTGTCTGTCTTCTTTTTTTCTTCCAGACTTTCCCGATAATTCCTTTTGGATATTTCCGAAAAAATGCCGTTATTTAACAGTTGATTTCCCTTGCTTCTTTCCATATATGCTGTCTTTCCGATGGCCATCCGGTGTGCAGCAATTGTATTCTGAACCTTTCCCATAGGATTAAGGATTGTCTTCATTGTCTTATTCGGTGCAAGAGTCCGAAGCCCCTCTTCCGTTGGAAGTTCCAGATTGACACTGATACGATCGGCCAGATATCCTGCCGCTGCAAGAAGTTCATCCGAAGCTCCCGGAATCGTCTTCACATGGATATAACCGTTAAAATGATATTTTGTGCGAAGCAGCAGTAAAGTCTCACACATCTTTTCCATCGTGTATGTCGGATTTTTCAAAACTCCGGAGCTTAAGAAAAGGCCTTCTATATAATTCCGCTTGTAAAACTCAATCGTCAGTTCACAGATCTCTTCGGGTGTAAATGTTGCCCGTTTCACATCGTTGCTTGCACGATTAATGCAATATTTACAATCATAGGCACAATGATTTGTCATCAGAATCTTTAATAAAGAAATACATCTTCCGTCCGCTGCAAAACTGTGACAGATGCCGCATGCCTCTGTATTGCCGAGTTCTCCTTTCTTTCCCCGGCGGCTTGAACCACTTGACGTACATGCTACATCATATTTTGCCGCATCAGCGAGAATCTGTAATTTCTCCTGTGTTGTATAATTACTGTTTTTGATTTCTATATTCATAGTTCCATTATACAAACAAGTGTTCTTGTTTTCAAGTGCTTTTCGAACATTCGTTCTTTTTATCCGCTATACATGCCTGCTATCTTTATCTTTATTTATTTTATTTTTATCTTTATTTTTTCAGGAAATGTTCCCTGTTCGGATATACCTGCCTGAAAGCCTCAAGCGCCACCTCCTGTAACAGCGCAAACTCTTTCTCCATATGAAGCAGATGCGGTGCACGAAAAGCGATCATACTAATCTGCTGCGCAATCTTTTTTGTCACTCCTTCTTCTGACATCTGTCCCATTCCAAATACAAGTGACGTAAATGCTCTTCCTCCCCTGCTGACTTCAATGAATTTCAGAAAGACATTCTGAAGCTCCTGCAAAAGAATTTCCTTATATACTTTTTCCTGAAGCAGTGATTCTGACAGCCCCAAAGTGGCAGCTATTTTTGCTCCCTGCTTTCTCCGTTTTCCTCCCAGATCCACTGTCGTACCCTCTGCCAGATATTTCATTTCCATAAGACATCTCATAAATTCATCTTTTACGGGTGTTCGTTTTCCATATCTTGCAATCCATAACTGTTTCCGGTATTTGTCTTTCTCCGACTCTCCGTCGCCGGTATTTGCTTTTAATAACTCCAGTCTTTTTACCGGATCTGTTTCTTTGTAAAATGCAATTATCCATGCGTTATCCATTTTCTATTTCCTCATTATTATTTCAAAAAATGATCTACATTACTGCTATCCACACGGCAATATTCGGAGACATAATATCTGCCTTCCTTTAAATGTTTCCGATTTGTGTCTTTTCCACAGACAATCTCTACCGATAATTTCGCCAATTCCATTGCCTGATCCTCTTTATCATTATAGACGGTTCCCTTCATTTTTCCAGTCTTGATTGCCTCCAGCGCATCGTCCAGACCGTCAATTCCAAATATGACAGGCCAGTTCCGGCAGTCATATCCGGCCTTCTGCCAGGCTGCCACTGCTCCCAGTGCCATCTCATCATTATTGGAAATAACCAGTTCTATCTCATCTCCATATTGTTCAATAAGACGACTCATCCTGTTTTCAGCCTGTCCACGGTTCCAGTCTGCAAACTGATAACTCAATTTTTCAAGATTAATCCCCTGTTCAAGCAAGGTCTTAACCGAATAGTCTGTTCTGCTGATGGCATCCTGATGTCCGGCCTCTCCTTCCAGAAGTATGTACTGAATCTTCCCATCCTGATTCTTATCAACTTCCGGATGATTCTTAATATAATCCGCCACAATTTCTCCCTGCATGATCCCGGACTGCTCTGCGTTACATCCTATATAATACAGCTTCTCCCATTGCATCAGATCCTCCCTGACCGGCTCCCTGTTAAAAAAGAGAACCGGGATATCTTCTTGTTTTGCCATCCTGATAATACGGGATGGTGCCGTTCTGTCAACCAGATTCACACACAATACATCACAGCCGGCGTCAATCATCTCCTCAACGATCTCATTTTGATCCTGCTGATTATCATCGCCGTTTTTTACCGTTGTGATGATTTTCATATGATCTGTTTCCATTTTTTTCAGATTCTCTTTTAACTGATCCGTCATAGCATTGATAAATGGATCATCCTGCGTATAGGTTACAACTCCTATCCGGATGATATGATCTGTCTTTACACTCTTGTCTTCACACCCGGTAATCAGAAAAGCAATCAGCAGGATAACTGCTATCATACTTCTTCTTTTTCTGTTTTTTTTACTCATAAGAATATAAGAACCTTTCCAAATTATCATTTAATGAAAATTCATCTCTGTCAAACACCTTTATCTCTGTCTTATGGCCTTTTAGCCTGTAGAATCTATGTTCCAGCCTTTGTGCCATTTCCCCAACACTTTTATATCCGATCTCATAGGCATCCGGAACCACCAGTCCCTGGATATTTCCGTTATCCAATAACACTACCGCTTTTACACTGCTCCCAATGCCATATATGTCCGCTCCCTGATATGAATCTTCATCAGACTGCTCGCCTAGTTCTTCCAATGCATGTGGATCCAGAACCACTATTGCATCTACTTTATCTTTTTTACTCACTTTTTCATAGATATTCTGATCTTTTTTCCGGTAACAATACCAGTCGATCTCACTTTTGGTATCTTTCAGCGAATCCTTTAATCCCCGAATCGCATCCTGATCTGACTTTGATTCTTTCCAGTTTGCGACAACTCCGATTTTCTGCCGCTTCTTTCCCAGCTGCTTTCCAAGTTCAGAACCTATCTTATAATAATCCGGTCCGATTACCGGATTACCGGAATTCCCGCCTTCTTTGGAATATACATCCTCCATGATCAGTGTGTATGGCGTCTTGGCACACTGTTTTTTTAACATGTCTTTCGTATCACTTCCCGGTGCCGGACATATGATAAATGCATCTATATTGTTGCGCTTCTGCTCTTTTATAATTTCTTTTTCCATCTCTGCATTTTCAATTTCATCTGTATTACAGATAATCATATGAAGATTGTTTATTTTCGCCGACTGCTTCATTCCTTTAATCAGTGAATTCCACCGGTTATCTCCTGATTCCGGTAAGATCACCGCCACTCGTTTTTCCGGCACATCCCGGTCAAAAATCTTCCATGCAAAAAATAATGTCAGTATCAGGAAAATACACTCCAGTATCAGGAATGTAATTTTATTCTTTTTCATCTACATCCCTCCCCTGTATATATTTCTGCATCTCCAATTGTTCCGCATTCTCCTTTGTATATGGAATTGCCGGTATATGGATAACAACCCTGGTCCCCTCATCCGGTTCACTATATATCTCCAGGCCATATTGCTCACCAAACATCAGCTGAATTCTGGAATGCACATTGATCACACCAACACCCGAACCATGTTTTGGAACTTTATTGTTATCTTTCAGGATATTTTCCAGAACTTCTTTTCGCATTCCCATTCCATTATCTTCTATAATAATGTAAATATCGTCTTCTTTCTTTTCTCCCCGGACTGTGATTTTTCCTTCATCGTCCTCATCCATATTTCCCACGCCGTAATAAATTGCATTTTCGAGAATCGGCTGAATGACTAATTTTACAATACAATAATCTTCTATCTCTTTATCCGTCTGAAATTCCATTTGAAAACGTTCTTTATAACGCATAAGCTGGATATTCATATAGCTTCTGCTGTGCTGAAGTTCATCTTTAACCGGAATGATCGTCTTTCCGCGGGATAAACTGACTCTTAAAAGCTTTGCCAGTTCGGAGATCATAATAACTGCTTCTTCATTTTTCTGTGCTTCGACCATCCAGGTAATAGATTCCAGTGTATTATAGAGAAAATGTGGATTAATCTGACTTTGTAATGCATCCAGTTCACTTTTTCTCCGTTCATTCTGCTGACGGATAATTTCCCCCATAAGCGTCTCAATCCGTTCATATGATCTTTGAACGGAATAACCCAAATGTCGTATTTCTGAAGAACCTCCTATGTAAATATCTGGTTTTCCTCCTGCTTCATATGTTTTAACCGATTCATCCAGTTTCCGAATCGGTTTGGATATTTTTCTGGAAATCAGCCTGTTTCCTTCCAGAAGCATCATCATAAGAACCATGATTGTTGTAAAGATATAATATCTGAAATTGTTAATTCTTGCAGTCTGCACGCTCTCCGGTACAACTCCGATCAGTTTCCATCCTGTATAGGCAATGTTGCCAACCACTACACTTTCCTTGTGTCCGTCTGTTGTGATCTCATAAGTGCCCTCCTCATACCCGGAAGCCTTCAGACTATTCTCCTCAAACAGTCCCCTGGCCATCTCTGTTTTTCTCGGATGATAGATCATCTGTCCGTCACGGCTGATCATATAATAATAGATTCCTTCCGAAGAATCATTAATCTGCTTTAAGACATCTTCGATCACCGAATATTTCATATCTACAAGAAGGACTCCGCTTCCCGGAATCTCCCCATCGTTTATATCCACATAACGACTCAGTGAAACAACCCAATGATAACGATACAGACCATCTTCATACAAATTCTGAATATGCGGAACGGAAAAATGTACATTTTCAATTGCACTCTCGGCATTCTTATACCAGTCCTGTCCCGTTACATCTATATTTTCTTTTTCAACAGCAACCGGTTCCGAAGCAATCAGCCGGCCTTCGTTCCCATATAATGCCAGACTCTCGATTTTATCCGAATTCACCTCGTATAATAAGCTGAACTGTTCAGCAAATTTTTCACTGGATATATCAAATTCCTGTACGATATTATAATTCGCTGCATTAAAAATCTGCCTGATATCTAACAGGTCCGAATTCACCCTGTCTACCGTGCTTTCCACCGTCGCCTCTGTATTTGATACTGCCATCTTATCAATCGCAAGCTTAAATCTTTGATACAAAAGGAATCCCATAGTTACAATCGTGACAAGTGTAATCGCCATAAGAACAGACATGATGATCGACTGTATATTAAATACAACATTTTCTTTTAAATCCGAATCTTTTTTTCTTTTTTTCACGCTTTTTCCTGTTCCCTTCATACGCATTACTGTTCTACTTTACAGATGCTCTATACTTCGAAGGAGAAACTCCAAACTTCTTTTTAAATACATAACTAAAGTAATTGGCATCGAGATACCCTACTTTTTCTGCTATGGTATAACTTTTCTCATCTGTATTCAATATCATTTCTGCTGCAATATCCATTCTGTAATCTGTTAAATAAGAGATAAACGATTTTCCCGCTTCTTTTTTAAATACAGAAGAAAAATAAGAATTCGATACACCGAGAACCGCACATACCTCGTCCAATGATATATCCGCCTCCATATACCTTTCTTGCACAATGTTCTGTGCTTCCACAATGAGCCGTCTGGCAGAACTGTTTCTTGCACATTTCAGCTTTTCGCTGATCGTTTCCGACATCTGCACAATCCATGCTGTCAGTGAACTCTCATCCATCTGCGATACTTTTTCGTAAATATTCTGCATATTACCGGATATTTTATTGAAATCCAGCGAATTATCTGTACAGAACTTAAAAAATCCACTGACAATCTCCATTGTAGCAAGATTATACTGACTCATGGTTTCTGTATTTTTATGAAGCTTTTCCATCTCTCCATGTGCTGCCCGCTCTATCTCTGCCGAATCTCCTATACGAATTGCACGAAATAGCATCTGCATCCTTGACTCTTCTGACTGAACCGGTTTGATCTGTTCCTTCGGAACAATCTCTCCAATATTAATTGCCCGTTTTGTTCCGTATAAAACCCTGTAAGAAACTGCTTCTCTTGCCCGTTCATAGGAAAGACTGATCTCATACAGGCTGTCACACACGGTTCCGATTCCCGCTGTAACAACTGCACCCATGATGCGGTACGCCCACCGACAGAATCTGTCACAGGCATCTGTTATCTGGGTAATCTTATCTTCCGCATCCAGTTCCAGAATCAGCAGTGTATTTCCCATATATATAAATTCTCGACAGTTCCACTGATTCATCAGTCTCTGCTTGATCTCTCTTTCTACCGACATGGATAAAAGCAGTGGGTTCATGCCTTCTGGCACATGGTTCTCCGATGTGTGGAAGATTACACAACCAAAGAGAGGTCCTTTCATATCTACCTGATATGCCTGTAAAAACCTTTCATAATCATGTTTTTCTACTCTTCCTTCAATTAATGAAATAAAAAAATTGGACTGTAATTTCGGAAGTACTTCCTGAAAATAATCATTTAATTTTTTTACATTTAATTTTTCTTCTCTTTCCCTGTCCAGCGTATGTTTCAAATTAGTCAGACTTTCTGACAATTCTGTTGCATTGACCGGTTTGAGCATATATTCCTTGATTTCCAAATGCACTGCTTCTTTCGCATATTCAAACTCATCAAATCCCGTACAGAGCATGATATAAATATTCGGATATTCCCGATTCAGCCTTCTGGATAACTCTAACCCGTCCATATAAGGCATCTTAATATCCGTCAGCACCACATCCGGCTGGAGTTTTTCTACTAATTCCAGTGCTTTCACCCCATTTGTCGCACTTCCTGCCACCTCAAACCCCAGATCATTCCAATGAATTTTTTTCTCTATCATATCGATGACTTCGGCTTCATCATCTACGAGAATCACTTTATATCGTTCCATCTTTTTCCCCTTTTTCATCGCCGCTATACGTTTATTCCAGTATAACAAATTTACGCTTCTTATAACATATCCAAATACAAAATCTGCCTTCAAAATTTTTTTACTCACAAATTCCTTTCGAACGCATCATGTTGAAAAAACCGTCCCTTTCATCTTTCCGATGAGCAGGACGGTCTACTTCTTTTTGTATAAACCTGTATAAACAGTCTTTTATTTATTATTTCTTCTGTACATATTTCAGACAGTCAAGTGTTACTGCTGCCAGAATAATGATACCTTCAAAAATAAACTGAAGGTTTGTATCAATACCAAGAACCGTCAAAGAATAGGTCAATGATGTAAAGATCAGTACACCTGTCACAACTCCCGATATCTTACCAATACCACCGGTAAAGGAAACTCCACCAACTACGCAGGCTGCAATGGCATCCATATCCCATCCCTGTCCATAAGCGGCACTACCGGATCCAACCATTCGTACACACTCCAGCCATGAACCGAATCCATAAAGGATACCTGCAAGGATAAATGCTCCCATCGTTACTTTAAATACCGAGATTCCTGATACAGCTGCCGCCTCTGGATTTCCACCAACTGCATATAAATTTTTCCCAAATGTTGTCTTATTCCAGATAAACCATACAACAGCAATCGCAACTACTGCCCATAAAATAATCATCGGAAAACGTCCTGCCTGTGGAATAAAAATATTTGGAATTGTCGGATCAATCGCACCAAAAGAAACTCCTTTTGTAGCATATGTAACAAGACCAAAGATGATCAACATATTTGCCATCGTTGAAATAAATGGATGCATCTTAAATCTTGCCATGAAAAATCCGGCTGTCATTGCAAATACAGTTGTGAAAAGTATACACACACATAATGCTAATATAGCTCTTGATGCCGGTGCCATACCCGAAAAATCAAAAACATGTCCAAACACAGTACCTGTGTTAATTCCGTTATGCATGATAATGGTTGCTGTAACCATACCCATACCAACCATACGTCCTACAGAAAGGTCTGTACCTGTCAGAAGGATCAGACCGGCAACTCCAAGTGCAAGGAACATTCGCGGTGAAGCCTGCTGCAAAATGTTAAGGATGTTTGTGGTTGTAAAAAGCTGTGTATTTTTCACGAATGGTGTAATAATACACAATGCGATAAAGATCATGATAATTACAATATACAGACCGTTCTTATACAAGAACTGTGTCATATTAAATGTGTACTTGTAATTTTCAAAATTCTGTGCCTGCTTCTGTGCAAATGTATATTTTGACATTCTGAGCAGATCGATCAGGTGGAACTTATGCATGTATGCATCATGTTTTCTATCCTTGATCTCCTGGATCCTGGATTCATGTGTCATCTGCGCATCATATAATTTATTCTTATATGTGTATTTTTCAGCTTTGATCTCTTCTGCATCTTTCAGGCTGCTGACTGCCTTCTTATGTTCTTCCTGCAGATCCGCTTTTAATTTTTCAAAATTACTGTTTTCCGCTTTTTTCTCTGCTTCGCAGCTCTTTGCAACAATGTTATAATACTCACTGTTGTAATGTTTGGAAAGAAAACCTTCAGCATCTGCGATCAGTTTTGCAATCTGCTGTTTATTTGCATCTTCTGTTGCTTTTGCCTTCTCCAGATTCTTCTTACATTCCCCGATAATCTTATTCTGTTCTTCTTTTGTTAAGTTCTTATTCTCTTTTGCTATTGCAATCTGATTTTTTAAACTGTTGACTTTGTCAGATCCTTCCACACGCAGTGCATCGATCTGCTCCTGTATTTTTCCAACATATTCGTCAATCGGTTTCAAAAGTATTGCTTCTTCTTCAGCCGAAATGATAATGCTTTTTTCTGCCATCTTCCATACCCCTCTCTGTTACAGATATTTTGCACTGAGTCTCAATAATTCTTCCTGGTTCGTCTCTTTTGTATTTACGATTCCGGCCAGTCGTCCGTTTGACATAACGCCGATACGGTTCGTAATACCAAGAATCTCTGGCATCTCAGAAGATACAACAATAATTGTTTTCCCCTGCTTTGCCATATTGATGATCAGTTCGTAAATCTCATATTTCGCACCAACATCAATTCCTCGTGTCGGATCATCCATCATGAATACACTCGGTGAACGCTCCAGCCATTTTCCGAAGATTACCTTCTGCTGATTTCCTCCGGAAAGACTTGTGATCATATCATCCGGGCCCATACACTTTGTATGCATGATTTTAATCTCTTCCGCAGTTGCACGTACCATTCTGTCATGTGACAGCACTGCACCATTCTTATAATGGTTCATGTTAGCGATGGTCGTATTAAATGTAATATCGCCTTTTAAGAACAGACCATTAGCTTTTCTTTCTTCTGTGATCAGGGCAAATCCATGATCCATTGCATCTCTCGGCGATGAAAAGTTCATGATCTTTCCATCGTATATTACATTTCCTTCTGCTCTTGTGCGGATTCCGAAGATTGTTTCTAAAAGTTCCGTACGTCCGGCACCAACCAGACCGTAAAATCCAAATATTTCTCCTTTTCTGATATCAAAGGATACATTTTGAATCTTTGGTGCATATTTTGACGAAAGATTCTGTACAGAGAGAATCTTCTCTCCGGGCTCATTGTCAACAGGTGGAAATCTGTTATCCAGCGAGCGCCCAACCATTGCCGATATCAGTTCATTCATATCTGTATCTTTGCACTCTTTTGTCATAACCAGACTACCATCTCTGAGCACAGATATCTCATCACATATATTGAATATCTCATCCATCTTATGTGATATATAAATCAGCGAAATCCCCTGTGCTTTCAACTGACGCATCATCTTGAAAAGTTTCTCAACTTCCGGTGCTGTCAGGGATGAGGTTGGTTCATCCAGTACAATTACTTTGGAATGATAGGAAATAGCTTTTGCAATCTCACACATCTGCCGCTGGGACACAGACATTTTTTTCATTGGCTGTGTCAGATTTGCTGTGATTCCAAGCTGTCTGAAGAGATTTGCAGTTTCCTTTTTCATTCTTCCTTCATCGACAATTCCAAAAGAATTCTTTGGATATCGTCCAAGAAACATATTATCTACAACGCTTCTTTCAAGACATTGGTTCAATTCCTGGTGTACCATCGCTACTCCGTTTTCCAGTGCATCTTTTGGTCCCGAGAAATTTACTTCTCTGCCGTCTAATATAATTGTCCCCTCATCTTTCTGATAAGTACCAAAGAGACATTTCATCATTGTCGATTTTCCGGCACCGTTTTCACCCATAAGTCCCATAATGGTCCCAGGTTTGACATTCAGGTTTATATGTTTCAGAACTTTGTTTCTACCGAACGACTTACTCATGCCATTGATCGATAAGATGTATTTATTCTTATCTACTGTCATAACTCTGCTTCCTTTTCTTGATGAAAGAAGGGTATCATCTCTGACACCCCTCTGCGTTTCATTCATTTACCATTTAACCAGTCTCTTATTTTGAGAGAAGTGATGTGTATGCTGATGCATTGTCTGTCTTAACCATGTTAATTGCAAATGCATCATATTCGTTTGGATTTCCGAGACGGTTTGTGATGTTTGACTCTGTCTGTCCATCTCCACCGATGTAATCAACCTTCAGGTTAAGGAGATCATCATAGTTCTCAAGAAGTGGCTGGTATGTTGAGCTCAGGAAGTTGTCTGATGCATTGTAAATATCAAGCCATACTTTCTTAGATGGACTCTTGCTTGAATCAAGCTGTTTTGACACTTTGTCATAAATCTTTGTTGAATCTGTAAAGTCTTTGTAATTATCAGCTGTTACTGCAACATTTAATGCGTAGTAAGATCTTTCTTCTTCGCTGTATCTGTAATCTTCACCTTCTGTCAGGCAGTTACCGGCATCATCTGCTGTACCAATACCTGTATCCACGTCTGCTCCGTCAAGTGCGTTACGGAGTACTCTTAATGTCAGATAAGCCTGAACATCTGCATGCTGAGAGATTGTTCCGCCGTATCCATCAGCGATTGCTGCAACAGCGTCACTGTTTGCATCATATCCAAATGTAGGAACTTTGTTATCTTTTGCCCATGCATTAAACATTGACATTCCCATACCATCATTGTTAGAAACAACAATATCGATCTGATCTCCGAAAGAAGCTTCCCATGTTCCGATTGCGTTACCTGCTGTAGCCGCATCCCATGTTGCCCCTGCTGAGTTCTTCATTTCCTGAGAAGCAAGCTCACGGACTGTAAATTCTTTTCCGTCTACATCAATCTTAGCATCCTGGACAACTTTTGCTTTTCCGTCTACGTTTGTTCCTGCCGGCTTGGAAGCAACTTCGTCACCATCTTTAACTCCTGTTCCAAGTGCCGCACGAACACCACGTGTACGTGCGATAGAATCATTATGTCCGATGTCACCGATTGCAAGTACGTATCCGATAACTCCATCACCATTTCTGTCAATCTTATCAGCATTTGCTTTGATATAATCAACAACCATCTCTCCCTGAAGTTCTGCTCCCTGATTAGCATCAAATCCTACATAATAAGTATCTTTGTTGAAATTCAACGCTTCTTTGTCCAATTCCCCTGTTGAACTATTAGAAGGTTGACGGTTAAACCAGCAAAGCGGTTTGTCCTTATTGGCTACAGAACTGCTGTCTGAAGATCCTGATGATTTTGAATCACCTGACGAAGATCCTCCGCAGCCTGCCAGTGATAATGCAAGTGTTGCTGCCATCATGAGTGCAAATACTTTTTTCTTTTTCATTTTCTTTCCTCCTGTTTTGTGCGTTTTGTTTTTAATCGCGTCTAACTCATTGACTAATCTCATTATAATTACAACACTATTTTTTTGACATAGAATATTTTTGGATTAATTATCAATATTTTTATATTGATCTATGTTTTTTTATACACTTTATCTAATTGTGCAGAATCTGTCTCTACTATATATAATATAAAACAAAAAAACTGCGATAATAACCTTCACGCTATTACCACAGTTTCTCTTATATGTTCTTATTACGAATAAAATAATGATTAAGCTGTTGCTTTCTTATCATCTGTTTTTTCAAGAAGTTTCTTTACACCCTGGATTGCAACCAACACACCAAGGATCAGAAGCAATACGGCAAAAATCAGCTGTAATGTATTTCCAAGATCCAGCCCTGTTGTCAGGAATGCTTTTGTCAGTTTCACGATCGTCATACCAAGTGCTGTAAATGTAACAGCCATCATGAATACCATTGGTCCCCAGAGCATGAATCCCTGGCGCTTCGTTTTCTTAAGGAATACCGCACAAGCTACCAGTGCCAGTACAGATAACAGCTGGTTGGCTGAACCGAATAAAGGCCAGATCTCTGCATAACCGACTTTTGTCAGGAAATATGCAAGTACCAGTGTAATAACCGTTGCAAAGTATTTATTCGTTACCACTTTTAAGAATGGACTCATGTTATCCTGATCTACATCATCATCGAGGAAGAATTCCTGGAATGACAGACGGCCTACTCTGGCTACGGAATCCAGAGAAGTCAGTGCAAATGCGGATACTGCCAGATTGATCAGCGTAAATACAAGAGAGTGTGGCAGTCCGATGACTGACAGGAAATTCGCAATCGCTCCGGCGAAAATCTGAGGCTGTGTTGTCAGTCCCTGTGCTGCTGCTTCACCTTTAGCAAAAGATGCAACTGCGATCAGTGCAATAACTGCAAGCATACTTTCCATTAACATTGCTCCGAATGATACAGGAAGCATGTTCTTCTCATTCTTAATCTGTTTGGATGCTGTACCGGAAGATACCAGTGAATGGAAGCCGGAAACCGCACCACAAGCGATCGTTACAAATAAGATTGGAAACATATACTGTCCATCTACGTTAAAGCTTGTGAATGCCTGAAGGTTACAAGATGGATTTGCTACAAATACACCAATAACCGCACCAACGATCATAAAAATCAAAAGGTAACTATTCAGATAGTCACGAGGCTGAAGAAGCGCCCATACAGGAGCGACACTGGCAATCAGGATGTAAACGAAGATGATGAGATGCCATGCATCCAGTCCTACATACATTGGGAAGTGAAGTCCCAGTGCGATTGCTGCTACCAATAATACGATTGCAACCGCTGTATTAATCCACTTGTTGAATTTCGTATACTTCAAAAACATTCCAAGTCCGACTGCTTCTAAGATAAATATCATAGAAGTAGTTGCGACTGCACCGTTAGCTGCAATTTTTGTTACTTTTCCGGCTTCACTTACTGAGAATCCATTAAAGGTTCCGGCTACAACATCAGCAAAAGCTGCAACGACCAGAATACAAAACAGCCAGCAGAATAACAGGAATAATTTCTTACCTAATTTTCCGATATATTCTTCAATGATATATCCGATTGTACGTCCTTTATTCTTTACAGATGCATACATAGATGCGAAATCCTGAACAGCTCCAAAGAATACCCCTCCGATTAAGATCCACAAAAGTACCGGAAGCCATCCGAAGATTGCTGCCTGGATCGGTCCATTGATCGGACCTGCACCTGCGATTGATGCAAACTGGTGACCGAATACGACGTTCGTATCGGCTGGTACATAGTCAACCCCGTCTTCCATCTCATATGCCGGAGTTTTGGCATTTGGGTCAATGCCCCATTTGTTCTGAAGATAACGACCATAAAGAAGATATGCTCCACCAAGCACAACAATGGCAATGATCATCATTAATATTCCACTCATAAAACAATCCCTCTTCTTTCTCTTTAAAGTAAATATATAAAAAAACGCCTTCGCTATCCTTTCGGATAACAAAGGCGGAATATTCTTCCGTGGTACCACTTCGTTTTACTGCAGTCATCACTAACCACAACCACTTGTTACTGTCAAAATATCTAACAGTTTCTTCTGTAACGTGAAGACAACGTCCCGGCTTACTCGATACCTAACTATGTTGATTCTTCCAACCTGTATATTTCAGCGGGATGCTCCTGGGTGATATCATAAAATACTTTCTGCCGTTTCACACCATCCAACAGCTCTCTGAATTCCAGTTAACTTTTATGACGTATCCCTTTCATTGCATTTCTTATTTACTTTTTTTAGCTTACTTAAAGTTTTACACTTTTTTCTTGTAAAGCGCAAGAGTGGAATTAAACATAATTTACAAAAATACAGTTCTATTTTTGTGCATTTTTTCACATTATATAATTTCGGTTATCTCTTCTACAGATTTCACAAAATAATCTGCTCCATCCAGTTCTCCCTTCTCACCATAGCCATACAGGCATCCGATAAACGGACTTTTACAGGATCTGGCACATTCCAAATCCTGTCTTCTGTCTCCGATCACCAGATAAGGTCCCGGATAGTCCCGGATAACTTCCTGCACGATCTCCGTCTTAGGGCAGAAACCATACGATTCACAGTCATAAAACTGTTCAAACCATCTTTCCATTCGGAATTCTTCCCAATGTGCTTTGCGGTATGCCACTTTACAGTTGCTTAAGATCACAAGATGATATCCTCTGTTCTTCAAATCTGTAAGCATCTCTTCCGCTCCCGGATACCACACTGCCCGGTGCTTCCTGATCTGCCTGACCATGGAATCTCCCACGATCGCACTCGCCTGATCTTTGTATCTCTGATCTAATTCCGGCAGAAATGTATCCCACATTTCTTTGCTGTTTAAGCCCAGCCAGCCTGCGATCTGCGCCGTCTCTATCTTCTGTTCCTCTACAACATTCTGTTCTGACAACCACTGATAAGCTTCCCTGAACGCCGGCTCATAGATTCCAAGAGTATTATGTATCGTTCCATCATAATCAAAAATGATCGTTTTCACCATCGGCTGCACCTGATTAAAGCTGCTTCATCAGATTTACCATCTCAATTGCGGACAATGCACAGTCATATCCTTTATTTCCTGCTTTACTTCCTGCACGTGCGATAGCCTGTTCGATATTCTCTGTTGTGATCACTCCGAATAATACCGGAATTCCTGTTGCAAGTTCAACCTGCGCGATTCCTTTGGCCGATTCATTACACACCAGATCATAGTGGGAAGTATCCCCGCGGATAACTGCTCCCACGCAGATGACTGCATCATACTTTCCGGATTGTGCCATCTTCTGTGCAGTCAGCGGAATCTCAAATGCTCCCGGTACCCATGCAGCCGTAATGTTCTCTTCTTCTACCCCATGTCTTACCAGCCCGTCGACGGCTCCGCCCAATAACTTATTCACAATGATCTCATTGAATCTGGCAGCCACGATTCCGACTTTCATTCCCTCAGGTGCTACTACTTTTCCTTCTACTAAATTGATCTGTCTCATGATTTCTTCCTCCTGTTATTCATTAAATCTTTTTATAATTCTATTTCTTTGAAAATGTGTCCCATCTTTTCCTGTTTTGTCTTCATATATTTCAGATCATACTTCTGCGGTGGAATCTCCAGCGGTACTCTTTCATTGATCTTCAGTCCAAACCCACCAAGTCCATAGACTTTGTCCGGATTATTGGTCAGAAGTCTCAATGACTTCACTCCGAGATCCGATAATATCTGCGCTCCGATCCAGTACTCTCTGAGATCCGGTGCAAATCCCAACTTTACATTGGCCTCTACCGTATCATATCCCTGCTCCTGCAGTGCATATGCCTTGATCTTATTGAGCAGCCCGATTCCTCTGCCTTCCTGCCTCATGTAAAGAATGATCCCTCTGCCTTCTGCTTCTACCTGACGCATCGCTGTCTGAAGCTGCAGACCGCAGTCACATCTAAGCGAGCCAAATGCATCACCTGTCAGGCACTCCGAATGTACCCTGCAAAGTACATCTTCACCGTCTCCGATATCACCTTTTACCAGTGCAAGATGATGTTCTCCTGTAATATCATTGATATATCCGTGAAGTCTGAAATCTCCATACTGCGTCGGAAGGTCTGCAACCGCCTCTTCTTTTACATGTTTTTCATGGATTCTCATGTAATCCTGAAGATCACGGATCGTAATAAATGTAAGATTATGCTCTTTTGCAAGTTCCCACAACTGTGGTGTACGCATCATTGTGCCATCTTCTTTCATAATCTCACAACACACGCCGCATTCTTTCAATCCAGCCAGTCTCACCAGATCAGTCGTTGCCTCTGTGTGTCCGTTCCGCACCAGGACTCCGCCTTTTCTGGCAATGAGTGGAAATACATGTCCCGGTCTTCTGAAATCTTCCGGCTTCGCATCTTCATCCACACATTTCATGATTGTATAAGAACGTTCTGCTGCCGAAATACCTGTCGTCGTATCAACATGGTCCACTGCAACGGTAAATGCTGTGCTGTGATTATCGGTATTCTCCGCAACCATCGGTGGAAAGTTAAGCCTTGCTGCAATTTCCGCACTCATCGGTGTACAGATAAGCCCTTTCGCATAAGTCGCCATAAAATTGATGTTCTCCTGTGTTGCAAACTCTGCTGCACATACCAGATCCCCTTCGTTCTCTCTGTCCGGATCATCTGTAACCAGAATAACCTTTCCTTCCCTCAGATCCCTTAGTGCCTCTTCGATTGTATTGTACTGATTGTTTTGTGACATTCTATTTATCCTCCTGTTCTAAAATCCGAATTCCTGCAAAAATTCCATCGTAATTCCGGATTCTTTTTTCTCTTCTTCACTCTTTCCAAGGCCTAACAGCCTTTCTACGTATTTTCCGATCACATCATTCTCCAGATTCACTGAATCGCCCGGCACTTTTTCCAAAAGCGTCGTTTCTTCTCCTGTATGCGGGATAACCGATACCTGAAATCCCTCTTCCTCTACTTTTGCCACCGTCAGGCTGATGCCATCTATACAGATGGAGCCTTTTTCTACGATCAGATGTAATATCTGCGGCGATGTTCCAATAGATACCCAGATGGCATTCTCCTCCCGGGTCAGAGACCGGATCACACCGGTTCCGTCAATATGACCGCTTACGATATGTCCTCCAAATCTTCCGTCTGCAGCCATTGCCCGTTCCAGATTCACCTGACTTCCGACTTTACAGTTTCCCAGACTGCTTCTCCTGATGGTCTCTGCCATCACATCTGCAGTAAATCCATCCGGCTGAAGTGATGTAACTGTCAGACACACTCCATTGACTGCGATACTGTCACCGATCTTCGTTCTTTCCAATACCTTCTTCGCCTTGACTGCCAGAACTCCCGACTCTCCGGTCAGCTGCATATAGCGGACCGATCCTTTCTCTTCTACGATTCCTGTAAACATGGCCCCTCCTGTTCTTTTTCACATACCTGACAGATTATCCTGATGTCTTCACCGATCCGGCAGATATCCGTACATTTCAGTTTCAATGCTTCTGAGGGAAGTCCGATGCCGATTCCTTGCACCGGTGTCTTACTGTTCTTTCCGCCAAATAATTTTGGTGCGATAAAACAGTGTACCTCTTTTACAATTCCTGCCCGCAGTGCACTGTCGTTCAGCGTGCCCCCGCCTTCCAGCAGAATGCTGTCAATGCCCTCATTTCCAAGATATGTCATCAGCTTTTTAAGGTCTATCTGATCTTTTTCATCCGGACAGCAGACAGTATCCACGCCTTTCGCATGTAACCGTTCTATTTTTTCTGTTATTTCTTCGTTCTCTTCCTGTCCTGCATAAGCCACGATTGTCCGGTACTCTTTTGCACTTCTTACGATCTGGCTGTCAAGCGGTATCCTAAGACTACTGTCGCATACTATTCTGACCGGACTTTTCCATCCTTCTACCCGGACATTCAACATCGGATCATCCGCAAGTACAGTCCCGATACCGGCCATAATACCCATATACCGGTGCCGCATATGCTGCACTTCCTGTCGGGCCGGTTCTCCTGTAATCCACTTCGATGCACCCGTCTTTGTCGCAATTTTCCCATCCAGTGTCATGGCATATTTCATCACTACATACGGTGTCTTCGTCGTAATATAATGGAAAAACACCGGGTTCAGACGGTCACATTCTTCCCGCATAAAATCCCGAACTACTGTAATTCCCGATTCACGCAATATCTGTGCACCTTTTCCTGCCACCTTTGGATTCGGATCCCTGGAACCAATCACCACTTTTTTAATCTTCTGTTCTATGATCGCTTCCGTACACGGCGGTGTCTTGCCATAATGACAGCATGGTTCCAGCGTAACATAGATTGTCGCACCCTCTGCCGATTCTGTAAGCGATGCGATTGCATTGCGCTCTGCATGAAGTTCTCCGCATTTTTTATGATAACCTTCCCCGATGATCCGGCCGTCTTTTACGATCACCGCACCTACCATCGGATTCGGATTCGTCCATCCTTCTCCCTTTTTTGCAAGCTGGATTGCCCGGAGCATGTATTCCTGATCCGTCATTTCTCTTCCTTCTTTCTTAGTTATACAAAAACCCCTGCAGGATACCTACAGGGGAAATGATCTGTTACATATAACTGACAAATGATCTGTTAACCAAAAAAGCTCTGAAATGGATCACCATCTCAGAGCTCAGACACTACATTCATCTATTAAAATAACTGTACCATCCTCTTCTTTCATCCAGACTATACTGTCGGCTCCGGAATCACACCGAATCATGCCTCTCGGCCCGCGGGCTTTACCGCCGGTAGGGAATCACACCCTGCCCTGAAGATTTCGTTTTTTTTATCATAATACTTTATATATCATTTGTAAAGCAAAAGATATCAATGCATTCCAATCAGAGATCAAAAAATAATTTTTTTCAAAAAGGACTCCGGGGTTCATAAAACCGGAGTCCCTGAAAATCAAATTTCCATTACGTCTTTCTTATCTACACTGATCACGACAATCGCTATCACAAATGCTATTGTACTTTTTATGTCTTTATCTCTATGTTTTTTGAATTATAATCCCTCCCGGCACCTAATACATTTTTATAATGCCTTGTCCATGAATGCAATAATACCCGCTTCGACTTCGTTCTTAATCTCAGCATAATTATGTATCTCGTGGCGGTATCCCGAGTACAGCTTCGTCGTTACGTTATGTCCGGTCTGTACCAGCCAGTTACTTACCTGATATACACCGACACCATACTCACCTACCGGGTCCTGATCTCCCGCAATATTATAGATTGGCAGGTCTGTCGGCACTTTTTCGGCCCACTTTGTTCCCTCGATCTGTAACATCATCTGGATGAAATCATATACCGAACGGTTGCTGGTTGGTCTGGTAAATGCATCAAACGGATCATCGGCATGATCCCGCTGTACATACGGATCGGCACAGATCCACTCATTTCCGATGCTGACCTCTCCACAGCGCTCACACATCCATCCCATCAGTTCTCCGGTATATGACGGATCGGATTCTTCTCCATGTCCTGCATCGATCGCTTCTTTTAATTTTTTTCCCGTCTCTTCTGCCCCGCGGAAGATTCCCGTTGTTCCGCAGATGGTTGCCCCGTCCAGTTCGTCCCCGTATTTTGCAATGAAATCTCTTGTGATAAAAGATCCCATGCTGTGTCCGAATAAGAAATATGGCAGATCCGGATATTTTTCACACACGATTCCTTTCAATGTATGCTCGTCTTCCATCATTGTATGCGGTCCTTTGTCTCCCCAGTCGCCCCACACATTATTGACCATTGCTGTCTTCCCATGTCCTACATGATCGTCTGCTGCCACGATATAACCCGCATCCATGAAGGCAGATATCATATGCAGATAACGTCTGGAATGTTCCCCAAATCCGTGGATCACCTGGACGATTCCCTTCGGTTTGCAAGCCGGAACATAGATCCATCCCTGGACCTGGTCACGTCCGTTGTAGGACGCAAAAGATACTTCGTGTAACATAATGTATTCCTCCTTTTCTATCTTATCCGTACGATTTTAGATTCTTTTATTCTGTACGGTTATAAGCTGTTCTTCAAAAATCCTCCGGTATTCTTCTTCCACCTCGCCAAATGCTCTGACCTCATACCTCAGATCAATATGCAATTTTGGCGCTTCGCTCTCCTGTTTCTCTCCCAGAAGAAACGTCAGATCATACCATAGCATTGCCTTATCAATCGCATTCAACTGCATCTTCTCTTCCGGTGTCAGGTCCGAACCGAGAAATTTTTCATAAATCATAGAAAGCATACGTTCTTCGCGTTCATTATATTCCGGCAGTTCCTTCTTAAAAGGCGACGGAACATCCGACATATAACACTCGCTTGCATCGTGAAGCAGGCATGCAAGCACCATCCTATCCGACAGACCTCTCGCCTTTGCCTCTTTTGCACAGCAAATGCAATGTTCCCCGACCGACCAGAACGTCTTCACATGACCATTTCCTCTGCATATCAGAGACAGCGCATGTGCAATATCTGCTATGTCAAATAACTCCGGATCCGGTTCTGTTGGTTTAAAATGTTTTCCTGTGTAGGTCGTAATGTATTCACTCATTTTCTTTTTTGCTCTTTCACATACTCTTCCAGAATCTCCGCTGCCCTTCTGCATGCTTTCACACAAGGTCTGCTCTGATAATACGCTTCCGTTCTGACCGCAGGCTCTTCCAGATCTTCGCCCTTCTCCAGCCCGAGAAGTTCCCGGCAGATCAGGCTTCCTTCCGAAGCTTCAAAGGATCCACAAAGCTTTTGCACAAGTACATAAAGCTGCTTTTTCCCCGCCGCATCTTTCGGATCGTCATATCCGTACAGATCACCGATTACCATGACCATCCCCGTCACGGCTCCGCATACCTCACGCAGCTTGCCGAATCCCGCTCCGAACGGGCTTGCTTTTTTTGCTGCCTCTTCCACTGTTATTCCCAGTTCTTCCGCAAATGCTGCATAGACCGACTGGCTGCAGTTGTAGCCTGTGCGGAAGAGGGATTCTGCTTTGTCTGCTTTGTTCATTGATTTTCACCTCCGGTTGTAATAACATAATCTGTCACACTGTTCTTCTATACTGATTATGATACCATGAAACCTTAACACCCTCAACTTATATTATAAGCCACTTTTCACTCCAAACATCCATTTCACGCCCTTAGCCAGCCTTTTCCCCGCATCTGCAAAATGCCCTCCCGCATTCCACTCTAAAACCACGGATTCCACCATCGAGTCCTCCTGTAACAGCCCTTCCTGCGCCCTGGTCCTGTCACCGACCGCTGCCATTACTTTGTTCTTCGCCTTCTCTTCCTTTCCGCCAAGGCTCAGATACACACTACATTTACTCTGAATCACATGATTCCTCACATAATGGTCCCAGTCCGGGAACCACAACGAACCCGAACAGCATACAATTCCAGAAAACACGTCACTTTCATAAGCTGCCCATAGCGCGAATAATCCGGCAAGCGAATAGCCCATCAGCCAATGTTCCCTGTCTTTCACACCAAAAGTCCGGTCAATATGTGGCACACATTCCTCTGTCAGCCATCTCAGCGTCTTCAGACCTTGTCCGGCGAAGCCTTCCTTTCCGAATACAGCCGATGCTTCCCACGGTGAAAAGTCCCGGTTCCAGTTCTCCACCTGAAATGCAACGAGCAAGAAATTTTGTTCCGGCACAAGTTCCAGTAGAGATTCCCACAGATGTTCTACTTCGTTCTGCTGATGTGGATACATGCCCCAGAAAATGACCGGGCCACCGGTTCCGTTCTGAAACACCTGTAGTTTGATTCCATTTATTGACATATCCTGAATCATCCCGGCAATCCCTCCGCCCTTTTCTTTTGTTAGCTCCGTTGTAAGCATTTGCATTTGCTTTTTCTCTTTATCTTCCATCTTCAATTCTCCTAAATTACAAAGATTCATCTTTATTAATCTCTTCCATATACCCGGCTGTAACAATGCCTGCCGGCAATGCCACAATTGCTCTAAATGTTCTTTTTTCCCAAATTATGAAAAGTATCAAGAATAAAAATTTCATCATTAGTATGCACAGCCCTTTCTTCTTACCAAAGTTTATCTTTTCTCTCGATACAACTTCGCCGGTCTATGCCCGGCATCCCCCGTCATCTCCCCGGTATCTTCTACCAGATCAGCCACTTTTCTTCGAAACGCCGGAACCAGAAGCTTCGTATCCAGCACCGTCTCATGAATCTGCTGCAATTCTCTCAATGTAAACTTCTCCGGTAAAAGCCGGAACGCTATATGCGTCTCCGTAATCCACTTGCGAAGCTGTACGATTGCATCTGCAAGAATCAGCTCGTGGTCAAATGCAAGGTCATCACTTTCTATCGTCTTGAATTTCTTCTTTACATCCCACTTCGAAGTTGTCTCTTCTAATCTTGCATGAAGCTTCTCATCCCCATGTGTCAGACACAGATTCCATATACCGGCTTCTTCCTGAAATGACACATCAAACCACTTTGCATCTGAAGCATCATCTCCTGCCTGGATTATTTCCTGTCCAGCATTGACAAGTGCCATGTATCCATTGCTGATCACCCATCTTCTCGGATCACGGTCTGGATTGCTGTAGGTACCGAACTGTTCCAGGAAATTACAGTTGCAGTTTGTCTCTTCTTTTAATTCACGTTCTGCGGCTTCGCCGATGGTTTCCTTCGGACCAACGAATCCGCCCGGAAGGGCATAACAGCCTTCATATGGTGCCGCACCTCTCTGGATTAAAAGTACCTTTAACTCTTTCTCGGCTATTTTTCTGTAATTATCTTCTTCTTTGTCAAACATTCCGAAAATGACGATATCTGCAGTTACGGATGGTTTTGGATATTTTGAATCATCGTAAGTCTTTACAAATTCTTCGTTAGCCTTTTGCATTTCTGATTTTTTCCGCATGATTACTACCTCTTTCTTTTTTCGTCCTATATTATTATCTTTATGTTAGTATCGCTTTGATAGTATGTCAATATATAAATTTACGCACACGAAAAATGTCATCTCATCTTCTAACGTTCTTCGTGTACGTTTATCCTCTTCAGATACTTCACTACCTTGCTTATTTGTTTTTACTGAATCTTTTCACATATACTCTTTACACATATCTCTTTACGTATATCTTTTTACGTATACTTCTTCCGTGACAACCATTTCTGATCGATACACTTCACTTCCCCATCAAACCGGATATGTAAATGCACCCCGCCAGATCTCTGATTAATCTTCTCCACAATTCCATGTCCGAATTTCGGATGTGTCACTGCATCGCCAAGCTTATACTGAACCACTTCATCTTTTTTCTTCTGTGCAGTCTTCAGTTGCTGATAAGTATCCCGGACCGGCACGGACTTATCATGAATCCTGTTCTTTAATACTTTATCGTAGTCATGATTCATAAGCGCTTCGCCCGCCTTATAATACGGCGTCGGCGCCGCTCCGATTAGAGAACAGCAGTATTTCCAAGCACTTCCGTGTGTTCCCGCCTGCCATTTATACTTTTCGGGAATCTGCATATTGTACTGCATGTAATGGGCGTATTCGTGTTTGAATAAATCTATGCGATCCTCTTTGGACAGCGGATTCTTCACACCATATGCAATAAACAACAGCGAAAAATGAAAATGCTCTTTTTCATGTGCACTTCGTCTAGTGTAAGATCCCAGTGTGTCCGTGTCATATCCAAATGTTATCGGCACTTTTGCACCATTCAAATGGAGTTTTCTGTCCAGTTCTTCATATAGATTTTGTATTAATGCCCGTAAAATCGGGATTTCTTTCTGCAAGCGTTGTCGCAGGAATTGGTCTTCTCGGTTGTAATATGTCATCTTCTCGCACTCTCCATATGCATCTATTTCCAATTCTTCCACACATCCGGCCGATATCCTACCGTTGCCTGCTTTCCATTACGAACAATCGGTGTCTTGATCATCTTTTGATTTTCCAAAATCTTTTCTGCTTTATCTTCCTCTGCAAGATAAGTAATCAACGCAAGCAGATCTTTATCCTTGCACTCCTGATCGATCAGTTTTTCATATCCTCCGACAGCCTGGCATACCGAATTGAATTCACCTTTACTCAGACCTTTTTCTTTCATATCTACGAACTGGTATTTAATTCCGCGCTCTTTGAAAAAGCGTTCTGCTTTTTTGCTGTCGAAGCTTTTCTTGATTCCGAATATTTGTATGTTCATCCTTGTTCCTCTCTCATTCTTCTCTTTCTACGCTATAATATAACTGTTTTGGACTCTTTGGCTTATCTGGAATACTCAACTTAATTACGCCAGCTTCTACTAATGGATTTACATACGTCTGTATAGCATAAGTAACAGAATTTAACCCCAGATAATCACAAATTTCCTTTCTTGTACGCGGTGTTTTACAAAATACTATTAAATTATTTGTTTCTTCATCATTTGACATATCTTCATAATCATTCTTTGATTCTTTATATAGTTTTACAATAAAACTTCCTCTTTCATCCAAGAATTCTGGCTGTCTTAAGTTATATTTCTCCATTTCCATCCGGATTGTTGGAATTCCCGAATACCTGTTTTCTGTTATTCCCAATGTTTCAAGTGCCGATGCAAGTACCTGATTTCTTGTATCCGGTTGAATTTTTCCTAATTGGTCAATAGTGATTCTTCCATATAATCCACCTGGATTATGTATTTCAATCCTGTCTTCAAACATTATAAGTTGAATCGGCATTCCTTCTGTATGAATACTATAATCACGATGTACTAATGCATTTATAATAGCTTCTCTAACCGCTGTTATTGGATAGTCTGTTCTGTCAGTTCTTCGTCCGGTTGTCGGACTTATAATTGTCTTTGTCCGCATATTGCGTTTCACAAATAATAATGCCTCATCCAACATTTCCGGAATTGTTCCTTCTATTCTCTGATTATCCGAGAATCTTTCCACCATGTCGACAAGACTTCCTATTGTTCTCCCAGGAATTACAATTGCCGTAATACACAATTGTGGAAAATATGCCTGTGGATATGGACTAAAAAGCAAAGTCGCACTAAGCGTTACTTTCTCTCCTCGCTTTATGCTCATAAGTTCATAAATACTTTCATTATCAAGTGTTGCTAATCTTTGTTTTCCTCTCTTTAACAGTTCAACATAACGATTCAGTTCTTCCTGATCCAATGACATTAATGTTACTCTCGGAACCTCACGGATATCGTCTTGATATTTTCTTCTATATGCTTCATAACTATATATTTCGTATTCTGTCATCGGTTCATCACTATCCCCAATACGGGTATAGGACCCCTTCAACCTTCCACGTCCTTGATAATAGCAAGGTCTGTCTGCCAAATCTATTCCGGGAATTTCAGCAGAAACAAATTTTTTATTTTCCTTCTCCACAACTGTAATAAGCGGCCGTACAACTGGATTCATCTGCAAGCATTGCTCGTTAATTTTCTTTTGAATGTCCTGAGCATCATAAACACCAACTTCTTTATAATCTTGTTTCTCATCAATTCCAAAAACAATAATGCCACCATCATCCTGATTAGAAAAGCTTGACAAAGAATCATATAATCGTTTCGGACATCCTTGCTCCGCTGATTTCAATTCCAAATTCTGCGTTTCGCATTTCATTTTTTGAATTAATTTTAGTTTGTCATATAATTCTTCTGTTGTCATTTTAGTTCCTCCATTTATATTTTAGATTCTAGCACTATATTTAAGTTTATTCAAGAAACTCAAATATTATTCTTATGAACTAAAAAAGAACTCAAATTTATACTTCAAATTTGAGTTCTTTTTCATTTTCAATGTCCACTTATTCCTCTCTATATTTTCTAGTCCATCTCTTCTTCAATCTTCTCCGCAACCGCCACATCCGCCGGCAGCCACTCCACATCCGTAAGCTCCTCCCTGGTCAGCCATCTGGCAGCCTCATGCTCCTTCAGCACCAGATCCCCTTTCACGATCTCACACCAGAAGCAATCCATCGAAAGATGAAATCCCGGATAATCATACTCCACCGTCTCGATCCATTCGCCAACCGCAACTTCCGTATCCAGTTCTTCCATGATCTCACGCTTCAACGCTTCCTGCGGTGTCTCTCCGGCTTCGATCTTGCCGCCCGGGAATTCCCATCCGCCTTTGAACTCGCCGTATCCGCGCTGCGTTGCGAATATCATCGTTCTTCCGTCTTCCTTTACTGCCTTTATAACTGCTGCCACAACTCTTATCGTCTTCATCTTACCTTTTATCTCCCGTCAAAAATCTTCCTGTAACAGTCTCTATTCATTCACAATATACTGGTAAATATCCTCTCTCACCGGAGTCTCCAGCTCCCATTCGATCTCCACCGCCGTCTTATCCGTATTCGGCATCACAAACTGCTTCGCATTCCCGGTCGCGATCACACGGCCCAGATAATAGAATTCCTTGGATATCTTATCATCCTTATTCTTTCTCACAAACAGCTGCACATCTATGCCACGTTCTGTTGCGTTTAGGAAATTCTGCACATCTTCTGAGTCCATGCTTCTTCCGCTTTTGGAAATCGCGATCAGCCGGTTCTCTGCTACGAAATGATCTTCGTATTTCGTGGTATCGCTGATATTGTCCTGCTTATCGTAGTTAATGAATATCGGAAATGTCTTAGTCTTTTTATCATATTTGTAACCGCCGATGTTCAACGGCACTTCATTTCTCTCCCAGTTCAGCAGACGGCAGGCATCCTCATATGTATATTTCTGATACAATACCAGATTCGTATCCTGATAATGGTAACTGTAATTGACCTTATATCTCGAGATTCCGAAGTCCACCAGTTCCTCCAGAATCGCACAGAATTCCGGATTCTGTAACATTTTCTCATAAGAATCGGAAATGCCATAATCATCCTGTTCTTTCTTCAGAAATACTCACTGTGCGTAAGTCTTCTTTGCTGCGCTCGTCGGAAATTCATTGGTCATCATATTGATCACATTTTCCGTGCAATGCTCGTCCATCTCACAATAATACTTCTCGGATAAATGCTTCCGCAGACGCCCAATAATGTAAGCGCTTAAATTTTAGACATGGATACAAAAATCCCCGGCCACATTTCTGCAACCGGAGCACCTTGATAATTCACATATGATTGATTATTGATTTGAGTCGTTTGCACGACGTTCGATTTCAGCTTTGACTTCTTCGTTCCATGGGGCAAGCCTATCTAACTCTTCATCGCTCATCCTATCATTCGGGAGTTTTTCCAGAAGATAGGTTAGATAGTGATAGACGTTTACTCCATTTGCTTTCGCCATTTCTACCATTGTGTAGACGATAGCACTGGCCTGGGCGCCGTTTGGAGTATCACAGAACAGCCAGTTTTTCCGGCCTACTGTAAACGGACGAATAGCGTTTTCACTGAGATTATTAGAAAAACTGCAGTGACCATCTTCCAAATAGGTCATAAGATAGGATCGGCGATTCTGAATATAGGTAACTGCCTTATCCATCCTTGATCCACGGACTGGATTTTGTTTATCAAGCCACGACAAAAAGCCTTCTACTATCGGCTTTTCTTTCTCAAGACGAGCTTTCTTGATAGCATCGAAGGATGAGTACTTCGCTTTAATGACATCTTCCAAATGGAAAAGCTGGTTGATATACATCATGCCTTGAACAGATGGCTGTGTATAATCCAGTTGCTTTCCTTTCGGAATCGCATCTGTCAGATATCTGCGGATGTGTGCCCAGCATGCTGTCCGTTTGGCATCAGGAACTTTGTTGTAACCACTGTAACCATCACACATCAGATATCCCTTGAATCCCTCAAGGAATTCTACTGCGTTATTCCCGGCACGGGTTTCTGAATATTTATAAAGGATGATTGGGAATCCGCCATCTTCCCCGCTGCGGAATAACCACATGTAAGATTTGGTCTGTGCACGCCTACCGGATTCGTGTAATACCTGGAGTGGTGTTTCATCTGCCATTGCGAATTCCCTTTTTAAGAGTTGCCGGTGGAAGTAATCATACATCGGGGTGAAATAATCCAATGTATTACGGATTACCCAGTTTGCCATCGTTGCTCTTGTGATAGCAACACCGTACTGTTCCCAGTCTTTTTCCTGCCGGGTATAAGGAAGACTGTTACAAAACTTCTGATACATGACCCAGGCGATAGTATCTGCCGCAGCCATACCGTGAAGCATATGTGCATGGCCGTCTTTTCCCTTTTTGATAACAGTAACGTCATCGTTATTACATTCCGGGCAAATATAATTTAAGCTGTATATTTCGATCACTTTTAACTTTGCCGGTACGAAGGAAAGTTCGCGGCGTACGAATTCTTCACCGATTTTTACCAGAGGAGCGTTGCAAACAGGGCAGACTTTTTCTGCATCCGGAAGATCCAGATATTTTTTGACTACTGGAATCCCTTTGAACCGTTCTGCGTTAGTTGCACGGGATTTCCGCTTTTTTGTCTCTTTCTCAGGCAAAAGACTTTCCAACGCTTCTGGTTCTGCAATAGTTGGATTCTGTTCCAGTTCGGCTTCATTAAATAAATTCAATTGTCCCGGAACATCCATGGAACGTTTTTCGCTGGAAGAACCGAAAAGCTTTTTGCGAAGCAGATCCACTTCTTCCTTTAAATTATCCCGTTCCTGAGTAAGAGCCTCTTCCCGTTTGTTAGCGGCATCTACAGTTGCCTGAAGTGTTTTTATCATTTTTTTCAGATCGTTGATCATGTCTTTCAACTCACGGAGTTGAAGGCCTTTAGAACTGTCTGCCACTGCGTTTCCCTCCCGGTTTTTGATACTTTTATTATACCAGAAATCATGGAAAACTCCTAGGAAAACGGGTCAATAAGAGGCTTGAAAAACGCTGAATTTTCAAGGAAATCCAGTGCTTTTATGTGTATTTTTTTGCCGTACAGTTTAAGTGGTTTTAATAGCTTTTGGCTGCTCGATATCGATGCCTGACATCAGCCAGTCGAACTCTCTCCAAGTGAGATTCCGGACTTCTGATTTATCCCGGGGCCACCGGTAAGAGCCTTGGGCGGTGAGTCTTTTGTAGATCATAACAATTCCGTCAGGCTCTTTTAAGATAGCTTTAATCCTGTCGCATTTGCGTCCACAGAATAGATAGAGCGAATGGTCGATTTCCATAGAGAACTGCTCCTGAATAATTGCGCATAATCCATCGATAGATTTACGCATATCTGTTCTGCCACAAACGATATAGATTGCATCGACATTGGAAATGTCCGCTAACATAATGGCTCCTTTAATGCATCCATTAAAATTTTTAGAAGCATAGGCTGAACAGTATTGCTCATACGGATTGTTAATCCTTTTGCTTCAATCTCAATCGTATGTGAATTGTCAAGGTACATAGAACTGCTTCTTTCATCTTGAAACAGTTCTGCCGGAGAAAGTTCCGGTTCTATAGCAATCTGAACGACATCCTGTTTGTGGGATGTAAGATCAAGAGTGCTGGCTTTGCCAATCGGATCTGGTATCTGACAGGCTCTTTTGCGCAGACGGGAAACGGCATTATAGAAGCAACTTGGAGAAATATGTAATAGCTTTATGCCCCTACAAAATGACAAATTTTCTGCTTTTTCAGCTTGCAGCTCTACATAGTTTGTAAATTGATTCATTCAATTCTTCTCCTTCCGTGCCTCCATAAAGCGGTTATCCTATCTAGTTATTTACATTTAATCTCCCGAATTAAATTCTACCAGCTTTTCCCAATCAATACTTCCATCTTCTCTACAAAAACTATTGGAAAATTCCCTAACAAGTCTATTAGCTGCTCTGTTATAACTTTCTTTATAATCAGCCACATATTTCTCCGGCATAGTTCCCATATATCCGATAATCTTTATGTAAAAGTCTTCGTCTCCTGTTAATTCTGTCCAGAATCGTTTTCCAGCCAATTCCTGATACATTTTAGGCTTTCCTCTACCAGATTCTTTCTTTTTCCCATAACAATAACCGATATATGCTTCATATCTTGCCTTTGCTTGCTGTGCCAACTTAGAAGCAGCTGTAAAATTCTGTTCCTGTCGTTTTTTACTGTCTGCATTAAATACGGACGGCCCACTTTTAACAGCTATTGCAGAGATTGTATTTGTTTCATTGTTCTGAATCATAATATCAATACCTTCTGCCAAGGCTTTATTTCCACCACTTGCAGCAATAGCAATCGGTTCAAAAAAGCAATTTCCAAAAATCGTTTCTTCACTAGAACTTACAAATGCTGTAAGCACCGAATCTACGATTTCAGTTGCACTCTGCATAGCCTTTGCACGGTATAAATACGGGTTTTTACGTTTCATTACCTTCTGTATGTTTAATCCATCTATCTTTTCAATTAACGTTCCATAAAATGTTTCCAAGGCAGAAGCAATCGCCTGAATTACAGCCTGTTCATCATATGAATTATTTAACGGCATATAAATTTCCTCCCAATTCTATTGCATTTCTAATCTTATTATGTACATTTGTGCCTCTAAAGCGTTTTGTCTGAACTAAAGCTGTCTTATTAGCCACAGAAAGCACAGCCTTTCCAATAGCTTCTGCTAATCCTACCGGAACAGCATTCCCTATCTGCCGATATTTTGCTGCTGTCGTTCCAGTAAATACCCAATCATCCGGAAATTGCTGAATTCTTGCATATTCTTTTACGCTTAATGGTCTATCTTGTGTAGGATGACACATCATTGTTGCTTTCTGTACTGGAGAAGTAACTACAGTTGGTGAAGGCTGATCATATGATAACCTTCTATAAAATCCAACTTTTCCACCTCCGGATTTATATGCACCTCCCATAGCAATAGGAATAATATTCTCTGGTAAATCTCTCCAATTCCCACCTTCCGGAACCATTTTCAAGAATTTCAATCTTTCTTCACTTAACGTTGCACATTCTCCATGGTCAGATTCCAAATCTTCAATCACACTTCTAACTGTCTGCCACTGATACTCCTTGCTTTGATGCATCTGAAAATGTGTAGGAATTGGTAAGAAAATATCTTCATTATCCCGACTACCAATTAACACAAACCTCTCTCTGAATTGTGGAACGCCATAATTTACAGCATCAAGTACGCCATATACAGTTTTATATCCCAGTTTATCAAATTCTGCTAAAATCACATCAAGCACTGTTCCTAATTTCTGATCAGGATCGCTTTCATCTCTTTCAGACAAAGGCACATGTTTCAATGGCGACGACATAATTCCTTTTACATTTTCCATCACGAAAAAGCGAGGCCGTATATAATCAATCATACGAATGAAATCCATAAACAAACTGCCTCTCGGATCATTTATACCCAATCTTTTTCCTGCTGTAGAAAAAGGCTGGCACGGCGGTCCTCCGCAAATCAAAAATGGCTCTCCTACAGATAAGCCTGTCATATCTAATAATTGCTGGGGCTGTATTTCCCTAATATCTCCGCCCAATACTCTATGGCCATTGGCCTGCATAGTTTTTACACAGGCTGCATCAAAATCCTGTCCAATTGCTACATTTAAACCTGCTTTTCCCAATCCAATGTCTAATCCCATTGCTCCGGAAAATAAAGAAATAACATCTCTATTGGCAGCATATCTACTATAATTATTTTGTTTTATATTTTTATGCATTAAACTTTCTCTCCGTTTTTTAATACGAATTTTCTTTCAAAAGAACTGTTTACCGCACCTGCTATATCTTCTAATTCAGCTATGGTAAAACTCTCCCTTTTCATTTTTCCATTAAAATTCTGTGGTGTTGTCCCTATTCGCCGTGCAAGCTCAGCTACGCTAATATCTGACCGCACACACAGTACCTTGATTTGTTCAGAAATCGTCATTTCGGGTACCTCGTCATTTAATCAACTCTTACTTTACAAGTATAAATCATAGCCTTTATACCGTCAATCAAATAATTCATGTCCAACAGCCACTGGTACTTGTATCTTTTCCTTTAACTTGTTAGAATAATTAATATTCCCAAAGGTGGTGACCCGTTTATGTCTCGTGATTCTGAAACTGTCTCTAAAAATATGCGTAGCATTCATAGCAAAGACACATCCATAGAACTTCAACTCAGAAAAGCTCTATGGCACAAAGGATACCGATATCGAAAAAATTATAAAGCCTTGCCCGGCGCTCCTGATATTGTTCTGACCAAATACAAAATTGCTATTTTTTGCGACAGTGAATTTTTTCATGGAAAGGACTGGGAAATCTTAAAACTCCGTCTTGAAAAAGGTAAAAATCCAGATTACTGGATTAAAAAAATTGAACGTAATCGTTCCCGTGATTTTGAAACTGATAAAAAGCTCTTGTTTCTGGGTTATACAGTTATACATTTCTGGGGTCAAGATATCAAAAAACATACCGACGAATGTATTCAAACTATTGAAGAAGCTATATGGGACAGCACCTTTTCAGATTCTTCTTTCGATTCCTCTGACGAATAGTATAAAATTTATGGCTGCATCTTTTTTGATACAGCCATAATGGTTTTAAACATATATTATCTCTTTTAGTACAATTTCTTCTGCACTAACTTTGATATTATTCATCAATCTAACCCACCTCATCTGATCCTGCCTCTTTAAGTTTTCGTTTACACCCTGTTTTTCCGCCATCTGCTTTACCAAGGTTTCCACCTGCTCCCTGGCCTCCTGATCGACTCGGTTCAGATGTGCTGTTAGTTTCCCCGTCAGCAATAAATACTGGTATCGTGCCGGTCTATGTTCTTTCAGAAATTGTTTCCGCAGCATTCCATATTTACCATAGGTCGGTTCTTCCTCATTCACTGCCAGATCCGGCAGATAATAATCTCCATGCAGTGTGTAGCTTAATCCATTGCTTTCATCATAAATGTGCTTTTTCATTGTCTTATCTCTCCATTCCTCTATTTTTTGATTTATTTTTCTTACGCTGTTGATTCTCCATTTCACTTTTACGGGCACCCCAAGCCAATCTTTCGTGAATACTTCCTTTGGGCATTTGCTCCACTTGCCGTTTTTCTTCTAATGCTTTCTGCTCCTGTATATCTTGCTGTACCGCATCCTCTACAACATTTTTTCCAAGGACACGCACTACCCGGTCATATCTGTCGGAAACGCCCTGCAATTGTTGCTTTTCCTCAGATAACTGCTTTGTTTCTTCACGCATTGTATCTAATTTTCTCTGCATTCGGTTATATGCCTGTTTTGTTTCCTGATATTTGTGTTTCCATTTTTCTACTTCTTTGGTAAGTTCTTTGACCTGGGCTGCCATTACAGCAATTTTATTTTTCATCTGGGTAAACAGTGGTTTTATCTTTTTATCCCGGTAAGTTGTTGCACGTTCTAATGTCCCAGCTTCCGGTAGAATTGCTTTCACTGTCCCATATTCCTTTATTTCCTTACTGACATTATCCATAACAGGCTGCAACCGTTCTCTGCGTTCTTCCAGGCTGTGCAGATCTTTCTCAGCTTTTTCCGCACGCTTCTCAGCCTCCTCTTTATCTTTAACTGCCTGCTCCTCATCATCTTTTAAAAGCTGGATATCAGCTCTTACTTCCGCAATCTGTGCAATCAGTCCTTCATTCTCAGCAGTGAGATATTCTTTTTCCTGTTCCAGTGTCTGTACTTCCTTTTTACGCTCTTTCTTCTTAAAATTATAAACATCCAGATGTTCCTCATGTGTCCCTTTCTGCTCCCATTCAATTCCATGCTGTCGTGCAATCTCTGCAAGCAATTCTTTTTCATGGTTGATCCACTGATTCAACTCTGTATCGTGTTTGTTCCCACCTTGAAATCCCAGACTTTTTAATGCCTGCTTCAGGGAAACCCTGGTATCCATTCCTTTCCCTTTCCAGCCAGTTACATAAGGGATAAAATCAATGTGCAGATGCGGTGTAGCTTCATCCTGGTGCAGATAACAGCTAAATACATGAAGTGTTGGATTTCGTTGCTGAAAATTCTTTACATATTCATCCAATACTTTTACCGCCAGGTCTCCTTCTGTCGTTCCCACAGCCATATCTTCTCGATTTCCAATCTGGAAAATTACTTCGTGGAACAGCTTTTCCTGCTTTCCCTGACGAATTTTTTCATAGTAATTTGTAATCTGCCGGTCCTTTCTTTTTCCCACATTGTACCGTTCCACAGAATCATCAAACAACTCTTTATATACTTCTTTCAGGTTTTCATTCTGGTAACAGATATTCAGGTGTACTCTGTCTGGGTCTACATTTTCAGCTACAAAATCCCGTCTGTTATGAGCCAGCGATCCAGCTCCAATCATGCCGCTGATCGTTCTTCTCATCATTATGCTCCTCACCTCTCCTTCTAAAAAGCGTGCCAGATATGGCACATAATTTGTATTTCCGCCAACTATGGCGATTATAAGAAATCTTCGCCGGATACGGCGGTTTTGTTACTTTTGTCAAAAGTAACGCAAAAGCACTTTCGACAGCCGTACCGCCTATCAAAAGTACCCTTGCGCCCTGCCGGGGGCAAGACGTCCGGAGGACGTCTGTTCTGCACCGACCGGAGCGGAGACCATTATTTCTCCCGCTAGTCGGATTGCTTCTGCGTTACTCACTTAACTAATCTATTACTGTATTCTCGCCCGTATATATTCCAGATCTCCGCAGTACGGTGTTCCTACCAGATACCATTCCCTTGCCGGATTCATCTCCATTCTGGTCTGCACCCACTGATCATCAATTAGTACTTCCAAGCATTCCCCACAATGAAATCCTGTATCAATCCATAAATCTGATGACAATAAACCATATCTATCGTTACTGCTGTTATATCCTAATCTTCCTTCTCTCATTGCTGTATGCTCCTTTCTATTGTCCTACTGTAAGGACGCCCTGATTCAGGGCTCCCTTTCGCAGCCTATAATTTACCGATAAATAATCGGGTAATCTATAACCTCTCGTCTGTATCTTACCGGCTTTCTCCTTGTCTGATATTTACAGGTGCGTGACACGCTCCTGTTATAAAGTGATCAGCAAGAATCTCTACCAACGAAAGTTTCCCGGTATTCCCTTCCTTTCCAGGTATTCCTGCCTGGACTTTTCTCTCTCTTCCTCTGTTTGGGCTGTTTTGTACTTGCTGTATAACTCCCGATCTACCATTGCATTCAATTTCTTTTCTAACCCTTTCCTTATGATTTCTTCGCCCTCATAATTCTCTATCAGGAAATATTGCAACAGTTGAAAGAATAACTCATATGGTATCTGCACATTTCTATTTTTCATCTGATCTCCTTTCAAGGTGGCAAGATGCCCTATTATTAAGATATGGTCATCTTGCCATCTTCCTTTTTCTACTCTGACAACATCCAATACCACTGATTTCCACGTTTTACGGAATCTATTCCCAGTTCCATTTTGGCATTTCTCAGTGTTTTCTTTTTAATTCCCAGTTTTTCTGCTTCTTCCTCAATTTTCTTTTGTGCCATACCTCCATCAGCCAGTATCTCAAGCAGAAATTCTTTTGCTTTCCGGGTTTTCTGTCCTTTTCCCTCTCCATTGAGCAATTCATCTGCACTAATGTCATATTCACCAATCCATTCAAATCCGTTGTTTTTATCCAGACGGAACGCAATAGCTTTACCTTCCGGTGCCAGGGAACTCTTTGTATGGCACACAACTCTTACTTCCGGTTCGTCCTTAATTCGTCCGACAATCAAAACGCTTCTTGCAGCTGCCTGAAAATCAATAGAACCAAGTCCCCGGTAAGAAGATTTTCCGTTACTGTTCTTGTTCATGTGTCCAATCAGAATAATCGCACAATGATATTTTTCTGCCAAGACTGCTATACGTTTCATCAAAGGACGGATTTCATTAGCCCTGTGCATATCCACCTCTGATCCAAGGAAGCCCTGAATCGGGTCAAGCACAACCATTCTGGCTTTTGTCTGCACAATTGCTTCTTCCAACCGGACATCTGCCATCGTCAGCGGTTGCTCACTGTCATCGATAACCATGACCTTTGTGCAGTCTGCACCTGCAGCAAGTAATCTTGGTTTTATCGTATCTCCAAGACCATCTTCTGCAGTCTGGTAGATTACATTTACTGGTGCCTCCAAATGCTGTGTTGACGCATTGTTTTCAATATTTTCTGCATCTACCATATCGCTTTCACTATCAATATCTATCCTTTTATCTTTTGTTGAATCAGCTGGAAGAATAGTCTCTCCTCTGGTCAGTTTTGCAATAATTTGAAGCACCATTGTCGTTTTTCCTTCTCCCGGATCTCCCTGTATAATTGTTACTTTTCCATAGGGAATAAATGGATAAAGCAGCCATTCAATCTGCTCCACTTCCACCGTATCCATATTGATGAGTTTCAGTTCCGGTTCCAGCCTTTTCTGTACTGTTTTATTTGTTTCTGTTCTTTTGTTTTCCATCAAATCCTCCTTATTTTCCCGTTGAAAGAAAGAGTGGTTTTTGATAGAATACTCATAGAAGTTTTTTGGAAGAGTATTCTACCAAATCCCTGCCTTTAGGTGTTTGCCGACACTTAAAGGCTCTTTTATTCCGCTTTCATTCCAGCCATTGTTATTGTGATAAGCCGAATCACTTCCAATAAATCCTCCGGCACATCTTCTCCCTTTTTCAGACGTTTCAGCTCACCCAGTACCTTTTCAAGTTCCTTCTTCAAAGCTTTATACACCCTGGGATTTCCTGTAACCACAACTTCTTTTTCCTGCAATCTTCGGATAATATATTCTTGTTTGGTTAATCCCGATAGCCGTACTGCCGTCTCCAGAAGTTCATCTTCTTCCGGTGACATCCGAAATGCTACAACTTTATTTCTCCAACGTCCCTGCTGATCCAGACATTTAGCCGACATTTGCAAGTCCTCCTTCTACTTCATTTAATTCTTCATCCATATTTTCCGCATCCAGCTGCTCTGCCATGTCCTGCTGTACCGACGGAAACAGATGTGCATACCGGTAAGTAATCTTTTCTGCTGAATGTCCAACCCTTTTTCCGATTGCTAGTGCGGTATACCCCATATTGATCAACAGGGATACATGTGTTTCGCGTTCTAAAAGATAATTCTAGGACACATAATAATTTATCAATACAACCGGCTTATCTGTAATAACGATGAAAGGGCGAAAAATCTATGAAACTGATATATGCTACATACAACCAATACTGCAATAGTATTGATATAACCACATTTGATAATATACTTTTACACATTGACTGTAATAAGGCAGAGGATGGTTTAAAGACCACACCAAGTTCGCAATGTGCATTGAACGCTCTTGCGATTGACAACCCTATGGAATATGCTCGGTTGGTGTTGACGGGCGGGATGCAAACTTGGATTGATGCGGAGGACAGTCTGAAAGTGTGGTAATTTTACGGGTGGATTGCTATGTGGTAGCAGTCCACCATTTATAATATCTTAGAAAATATAAGTAGAATGTAAGCGGTGTACGTGGTAAAATAAGATGTGAAATTTGAATATATCGAGGTCCATCATGCGTAAATTGATTATACTTAGAGGAAATTCAGGCAGTGGAAAAACCACAGTAGCGAAAGAATTACAAAATAGATTTGGCAAGAATACCATGCTTATTTCACAAGATGTCATTAGACGAGATATGCTTAAAGTCAAAGATGGAGAAAACACACTTGCATTGCCTCTTATGAAAGAACTTTTATTATATGGTAATAATCATAGTGATATTGTTATATTAGAAGGAATTATGTATGCAGATTGGTATAAGTCCTTATTTGAATTGGCTGTTCAATTGTATGGTACAGAGGTATATGCTTACTATTTTGATTTACCATTCGAGGAAACCTTGAAGAGACATCAAACAAAACCAAATTGTCATGAATTTGGTGAGGATGCAATGCGAAGTTGGTGGCGTGAAAAAGATTTTTCAGGCGTGTTAAATGAAGTACGCATAACAGCCGAAGAAAATATTGAGAGTATTGTTTGGGATATTTGCAATACGGTTTTAGAGGCGTAAATATGAAGTTGATTTGGAGGATATGGTATGTTAGATAGAACAATACCATTTTATAATACAATTTTAAAATGTGAATGCTGTCAACATAAAGAAGTGATTTTGCCGAGTGGTTTTTCTATAGTAGCCTATGAAAACGGATATGAGAAAGCATGGGCAGAATTGGAGTATTCTGTTGGAGACTTTGATTCACTGGAAGAAGCAGAAAATTATTTTGTGGCAACATATATGCAGGAACAGGCATTATTAAGTAATATCCTATTTCTTTTAGATGAAGAAAAATCTGTTGTAGGTTCTTGTATTGCGTGGCAAGACAAACGTAAAGATTCCTATGTATCTTCATTACATTGGTTGATTGTAGATGAAAAGTATCACGGTATGGGATTAGGGAAAGCCTTGTGTTGTGCGACTATGAATATTTTTGAAGAACATAAGAATTTTCCTGTTTATATTCATACGCAACCATGGAGTTGGAAGGCTATTTTCTTATATCTTTCGTTAGGTTTCAAACTGCAAAAAGCTGTTACATTCTCACATTATGAGAATGAGTATTATAAAGCAATGGCTGAATTAGAACGAATTGTTACGGCAGAACAATTTGAATATTTAAAGGAATTGTCTGAGAGTTAAACAAATTTTGTTTTTATGAAGGGGACAATATTATGATACGACATGCAACAATAGCAGATGCATCAAGAATAGCCGAAATATTGATTTTCACCAAGAGAATGAATTATAGAAAGATTTTTCAGAATGATAAAGTGTCATTTGGAGAAATGCAAGTATACCCATTGGCAAAAAGTTATATTGATCATCCAGATAAGTTAGAGAGAATATGGGTTTATGATGATGAGTTTGTCAAAGGAATGATACGTCTTGATGGAAAGCAGATTGTAGAATTGTATATCGATACTTTTTTTGAAAATAAAGGTATTGGTAGTAAGCTTGTAAATTATGCTATTGAGCAATTTGATTGTGATTTTTTATGGGTTCTCGAGAAAAACAAAAAGGCAATACAATTCTATCAGCGGCATGGTTTTATAATTACAGAAGAAAAACAATATGAAGAAGGTACAACAGAATATATTGTTCAAATGAAACGATGACTTTCAATCTTATAACGAGATTGAAAACAACAGATGAGTTCAAATTTATCGGAGGAACAGGTATGATTGCTTTAATTGTGGCTTTTGCTCAAAATCAAGTAATTGGTAATAAGGGTTGCATTCCTTGGAAAATAAAAGGAGAGCAAAAACGCTTTAGGGAATTAACAACAGGAAATGTAGTGATTATGGGTAGACATTCTTACGAAGAAATTGGGAAGCCGTTGCCAAATAGAACAACAATTGTAATATCTAACACTAAAAATTTTGATTGTGACAATTGTATGACTGCAAAAACGTTGACGGAGGCAATTGAATTAGCCGGCGATAAAGATATATATATTTCAGGTGGTACAAAGTTATATGAAGAGGCATTACCATTAGTAGAAAAAATGTATATTACTGAAATAGAATGTGAGGTTAAAGGAGATACGTATTTTCCACCTTTTGGTCATGAACAATTTACAAAAGAAGTTGTTGGACGCTATGAAGGCGAAATTCCTTATACATATGTAACGTATACAAGAATACAAAATCCATGCTTGCAAGTAACAAAGGATTAATATTGTGGAGAGAATTATGATGAAATTAACAAATGAAATGATAAAACAGATTGCTATGCAACAATCTGCGATAGACGCAAATTGTAACACGGAGGATTTTACTTGTGGTAAGAATGTGGTTACAGTCTCGAAAGAAAACGTATTCGCAAGAAAGTATTTAAAACTTCCGCATGTGTGCAATTTAATATCATATGGAAATAATATAGTTGCAACTATTTCTGAAGAGTATAGGGATATTGTGACAAATTACATTAACAAATATCCGGTGGAGCATTGTTTTGAAACACCGAATATGCACATCTTGAATGATGCATTTCAGGAATTGGGATATCGCGTATGCTTTATGGCAGAATATTTCTTGCCGGATGTACAGGTATTGACCATATTGCCATGCGATTATGAAATTAGGATTTTAAAAGCAGAAGATTTTAAAGATTTATACATTGCAGAGTGGAGCAACGCATTATGTGAAACACGTAAGGAACTTGATGTTCTTGGTGTTGGAGCGTATCATGACGGAAACCTAATAGGTTTAGCAGCATGCTCTGCAGATTGTGAAACTATGTGGCAAATTGGTGTGGATGTGCTTCCGGAATATCGCCGAAAAGGAATAGCTTCAGCATTAACCAGTAGATTAGCGTTAGAGATATTGGACAGGGACAAAGTTCCGTTTTACTGTTGTGCTTGGTCAAATATAAAATCTGCAAGGAATGCGATAAGGAGTGGTTTTCGCCCGGCATGGGTTGAAATGACAGTAAAGTCTGCTTCGACTGTGGAAGAAATGAATATGTAATTGAAAGATGTACTTTTTATTCAGAGGATGACAAATGGTTTATATCATGAAAGGAGATTGAAAGGTGCGAAAACGAATTAACAACTCGGTGCAGTTCTAATGCTGACAACAGGTTGTATCGAGGTTAATTTTATAGCAATGCTTATGTTGTCAGAACTGCACCGTCAAAATTATATTGATAAAATGAATTTTGAAAGGATTGTAGTTTATTTATGAATGAATATGTTAAAAATTTAAATCGAATTGAGTTTATAGTAACAATGGCTTGCAGTGGAAATTGTAAACATTGTTCGGAAGGAGAGCATACAAATTATACAGGTCATATTGATATTGATGTAGCGGTATCATCAATTCATGAGGTGTGTGAGAATTATGAAATTGATTCTTTAATGACATTTGGCGGAGAACCATTACTCTATCCCGAAGTGGTATGTTCTATTCATAGTGTAGCAAAAGAAATGGGAATTTCGAAACGGGATTTGATTACGAATGGTTATTTTACGAAAGATTCGAATAGAATAAAGGAAGTCGTTAAGAATCTTGAAGATAGTGGTGTTTGTCAAATACTATTATCTGTTGATGCATTTCATCAGGAAACAATTCCCCTTGAGCCGGTGAAGTATTTTGCAGAATGTGTGGCAAAATCACAGATAAATATAAAATTAAGTCCGGCATGGCTTGTCAGTGAGGAAGATAACAATCCATACAATTTAAGGACAAGAGAGATATTAAAGCAATTTGATTATCTGAATATTCCAGTTGGGGCAGGAAATGTTATTTTCCCAAGTGGAAATACATTGAAATATCTTGGAGAGTATTTTGATGAAAATGTAGAATATTCAAGTCCATATGATGAAAATCCAAGAGATGTTCGAACTATAAGTTTTTCACCAAATGGGGATGTTCTAAATGGTAATGTTTATCAAAAAGGAATTGTTGATATTTTGAATAAGTATCGACCATAAAATTGATAGCTTGTGGACTGAAAGATTGGTAGCTTTCTGTCTCTCACATTTGTATATTACCCTCCCGCGAGCAGATTTCATCTGCCCGTGGGAGTAACTTTTTACATCTTAGTAGCTATCCTTATAGCAACTATGATATAAGAGATTCAGCCCAACCGAAAAGCCAAGCCACCAGCTTACCACATTGATATCCACCGGAATATATATTCCTGCAATCAATGCAAAGGTAATACTGACAATACACAAAGCAACCGTCACCGCTTTTCTTAAGCTTTTCACACCTGTAGCTTCGTAATACTGCCAGCGGTCATGCCACTTCTCACCAATATGGTCAAATACTTTTCTGAATAGAAAAAATTCTCCTATCAAAATCCCTGCAGAAGCAAGAATCATAATGCTAATCACCACATAAGGATGCATATAATTGGTCAAGCAGCCATAGCACCATTGATACAACCATACAATCATTTCAGCTATATCACAACCATTTTTCCAGCGGTTTACAAACCACTGGGGAATCGTTTTGGCAATATCCTTATTCATAAAAAGGATATACCCCGTTTGTATGATACAGATAAAACAAAATACCCATGTCCAGGTGCTTAGTGTTACAGTCTTCTTTTGAAGGGCAGTCTGCAGCCTACCTTTCATATCAGCTTCCATATTCCGCATTACATGGCTTACCTTATCCCTGACACACTTATCAAAAGTATCATTTAATGCCTTTGCCTGCGCAAGTGTTATCTTAGCGTCCTCTGTCTTTGTCATGGCTTCTTTGAAGGTGTTTTGAGCCTTCTCGTTCTCTGCCAGTAACTTCCGGTTCGCCTCTATCAGTTTCTGATTCTCTACCAATACCAAGTCGCTCTCGGCTAATCTGGCGATATGAGCGTTCAGCTTCTGAATCTCTTGCCCTTGTTCGGCTATCGTCGATTGCATGGAGTGTATCTGCGATTTCAGCTTTTGCACATCGGATAAATGCGTCTGTATCTGAATCTCTTTTTGTGCCAGCAGTGAGCGGTACTGCTCGTTCTCCGCCTGTAAGTCCTCCGACAGCTTCAAAAGACTGTCTGCGTTCCATAAGTTTTCTGATTCGTTCATCACGTTCCCTCGCTTTCTCTTTTACTCTCTGCATAATTCCTGCAATTGCCTGTTCTGTGCTACTAATTTCTGATTCTGTACGGTCAGATTCCGGTTTTCGTCTGAGAGCCTCCTGTTCTCGGCATTTAATTTCTCCAGCAATTCCTGCTGTTCTGAATTTACCGATTTCAACTGCTCCAGCTGATTCTGCTGGTTCTCCAGAATATCCAGCATGTCTTCCTGACATTTGAAAATCTCCATGATCTCCTCTAAAGTATCCTGTAATTCGTTCATATAAAATTCTTCCTTTCTCCATAATGGTTTTCTGTAATTCCTTCATCGTAAGAAACCACCTACCTTTTAATTCATTCAGCTTTCTTACAATGCGGTTATATTCACAGCGGTTGGAAACAAAGCCTGCTTTTTCCATCTTGCGGGCACGGTACCCTTCGTGGATGGTAGGCTCCAAATCCAGCTCCTGCCGTTTGTAACTTCTGTGGTCAATCTGCTGTTCCAAAGACAGATATTCGTTACAGATATCAGCCCATGACTTTCTCCAGATTTCCGCTTTGCTGTGGTCATTCCAGTCATTGGCTTCCACAGTAATGCGTTTCCACAGTTTTTCATTCCGCTTACCAAGCTTCTGTTCTCTGGTAGCTGGGTCAATAAGCGGAATGCGTTTTCCTTCTTCATCAAGGGCATAAATCTTCTTTTCCTTCTGTGCCCATGTGCCATCAGGTTTGATACCACGCATGGTCAGCATAATGTGAGCATGGGGATTGCCATCGCCTTTATCATGCAGTGCCCAGTCAGCACACATGCCGGCAGAAACAAAATTCTCCTGCACATACCTTCTTACAATCTCAATCTGGCATTCACTTGAAAGCTCCTTTGGAAGTGCCACTTCTATCTCCCTTGCAAGCTGAGCATTGGATTTCTTTTCTGCCTCTTCCACCGCATTCCACAATACATTTCGATCAGCATATTCCGGTGGTGCATGTGCCGGAAGGGAAGCTTCAGTAAATACCACACCACGCTTTTTCGTAAAGTCATGGATAAGACCTGTGCGGTCATCCGTGAGCTTTTCGCCTGAGCGGTAGGCAGAAGAAGCAACTGCCGATTTCCCATCGCTCCTGCCGATAATTTTGATACTGCAATGATAAATTGCCATAGTGCATATCCTCCTTCGTATAAGTTCATATTCCATATGAAAGAACGACACCGGCGTTCTTCCTATAGGAAGCAGACCGTTTCAAAAGTTTATCTTTTAAAATCCGGATGCTTCCCATAAGCCTCGCAGAGCGCGCGAAAGAGACAGGCTCAGCCTGTCTATAAGTGCGCCCTTCTATCTAAAGAAAGAAGGGAATCAGGAAATTCCTGACTCCCCGCATTCTTCTTTTCTCATGTCCGTATCCGGACTTTTCTGCATTGCTTTGGAGAAAAATTTTCCGTTTGCTTCCTGCTTATTTAGGAATGCAATCAGCTTAGGGATTTCTTCCAGCTCAATACATCTTCCAAGCACTGACTCCACCGCCGCACCAATTTCAATCAGACGGTGGGTACGGATTTTCCGTTCTTCCTCCTTCTTTCGTTTCTCCAGCTGCTTCTTTTGCGCCTCATAACGCTTCAGTTCCTGCGCCAGCTTCTCGATCCTTAAATCCTTCTCTTGGATTCTTTCTTCATAGGTTTTGGTTAATTTACCCATACAAAACTCCTTCCTGCTGATGAAATATCAGCTAAAAAATAATAGATTTGTGTGTAACAATTACTCTGTATCCGGTGTGCTTTGCTTGTGATTAGCAATATCATTTACCACTAGATGCAAAAGCTTATCCTCAAAGGTAGATGTGGTATTCTCTGCGAAAAATACATTTACCTTATAAGTGGTCTGTCCTTTTCTTTTGGTAAAAGAGGACAGCGCCCGCTCCTTACTTGCTGTCTGCTCCATAATAATTTCACCTCCTCCTTGAAATACGAACATATGTTTGCTATAATCGAAGTATCTTTGCTGGACTGCGACAACGGATAAGATAAATCTTCATAAAATCCGGCTCCTTTCTTCTGGTTTTGAGTAATCTTTTTGAGATAAATAAGATTACTTCCTCACCTATAGGAGAAATGCAGTCCCAAAACGGAACTGTTTTTTATAAAAGTTATGAAAAAAATTTTTGAAAGGTGGTGAATCCCTGTTGAAGAAATGTACAAATGATTATTTTGAAGAAGACATACCGGAAGATGACCTGACGGTTGCCCTTGAACGGGAGAATACCGCCATTCTTGAAATAGAACTTGAGATGGAAAATGAACCGGAAGTATCAAAGATACCGGAAGCATCAACGAGGAAAAAGCTGAAACGTGAAATTGAACTGGAAGCATTGGCACGTCTAGAGGATTCTGCCAGAACCGAGGAGGAATTTGCAAATGTGGTTACATGGTGGAACAGGCTTGATGCCAACCGGGAACGTAAGGAGCGCTATCATGAAATAGGAAGATCGGATGTTCCCCTTGAATGGGGAATGTCACCGGATGAGATTGTAATTCCTGCTCCCATCCGGAATGTTTTCTGGAAGCAGATACTGAAAGGGGATTTCCTTGATGCCATTTATGACTGCCCCTTTGTAATGCATGAGTTGGTGACGGATGTGGATATTTCCAAAGCAATCTTTGCGTTAAAAGATGTACAGAAGGAGCTTTTATATCAGCTTACCATTAAGGGATACTCCTGCCAGTTGATTGCAGCATTTAGAGAGCAGACCGACAGAAACATCCGCAAAATCCGTGACACTATGTTCAAAAAGCTTCGTAAATCCTTTATGCAGGCACTACAGAACAGAGTAGACAATCAGCTTTCTCTGACAAAACAAGAGCAGATTTTTTATGACACCTATCGGTCACTAATTACGGATAAAAAGAAGAAGAAAATGAAAGAAATCGCAAATACTATTTGACCTTATGAGACAGCCTTGGTATGATAGTAATATATTTTCTGATGATACAGATTACATCTTGAAAAAGACAGATTGGAGGCTTTTATGAGTAATCTATTCCAGAAAACCAGCTCCAACTGGGTACGATATGACAAATATGAATGGAAGGAAGATAAAGAAGGTACGTTGTACATCACACCTTCACTGGATGCAAAAGTGTCTCTTTATAATCCGCTAAAGGATTCGGAGCAGATGGTATTAAAGGCGGTAAACCTCGGACTGATGTGCATGGATAAAAAGAATACGAAGGAACAGTTACAAAATGCCATTATGGATTTTGTTACCTGTTACGGACTGCTTGGCTTTATGACCGCACTTCCTACCACACCGGACTTTATTACCTACCATGCGGTATATTTGCCGAAGAACCATTTTATCAAGGAAGAAAGCATGACCACAGAAAAATATCTTTCCTATTTCTTTCCCTTTGATAAGATTGATTTTGTGAAAAAAGGTTTGGAATCTTCATGGTGTACGGATGATGTGCAGATGATGGCACTGATTATGACTATGAAAAATAAACCGCAGGCAGTAATGATGAGTTTCCAGAAAGAATATGCAGAAAGGTATGACTGGCTTGTGACTTTATTTAAAGACTGGGCATTTACCTTTATGTCAAGCTTTCTCTACTATCAGGATTTTGACATGCTGGACGATATGCAAAAGGATTTATACCGTCAGGGCATGGCGGCATTTGGCGGTATTGCACCAACCTATCACATAGAGCTGCTTGACCGACCTACCATCGTTTGGGATTTCCACTCCCTCTTACTTGGTGTGCAGATGATGTTTTCTTTTATGCTTACAGATGAAAAGTCCTCACTGAAGGTATGTAAGCACTGTGGCAAAGCCTTTGTTGCCAGCAGACCCAACAGTGTATTTTGCAGTGGCAGATGCAAGAACCAGTATAATGTGTATAAGAGCCGGGCGAAGGATAAGGACAACAATAACTAATTCATATGCATCAAATCACAGAAAGAAGGATTTTATGAATACAGATATTACAAAACAAATGGAAATGGTACTGTACAGAACTGAAGATGATAATGTAACTGTCAGTGCCTTAATAAAAGATGAAACCATATGGATTACGCAAAAAGCTATGGCTGAATTGTTCGGTGTGCAGACACCGGCAATCAGCAAGCATTTAAAAAATATTTTTGAACAGGGAGAACTTCGTGAAGAAGTGGCAGTTTCCAAAATGGAAATACCCACTCCACACGGTGCGATTCCCGGAAAAACGCAGCTTTCCCCTACCAATTATTACAATCTAGATGCCATTATTTCTGTAGGTTACAGAGTGAACTCCATTCAGGCAACCAGATTCCGTATATGGGCAACCAGTATTTTGAAAGAATATATGATAAAGGGCTTTGCTATGGATGACGAACGCCTGAAACAGGGTAAAACAGCTTTTGGAAAAGACTATTTCCGTGAATTGCTGGAAAGAGTTCGCTCCATCCGTGCCAGCGAACGCAGAATATGGCAACAGATAACGGATATATTTGCCGAGTGCAGCATTGATTACAATAGAGATTCTGATACTGCATATCATTTTTATGCAACCATACAGAACAAATTTCATTATGCCATTACCGGTAAAACAGCGGCTGAAATCGTCTATAATCAGGCTGACCACACCAAGGAAAATATGGGCTTGACCACATGGAAAAATGCTCCCGATGGTCGTATTCTCAAATCTGATACCCCGATTGCCAAAAACTATTTGGACGAAAAACAGATTCGCCAGTTGGAACGTGCTGTTACAGGGTATTTTGATTACATAGAGGATTTGATTGAACGTGAAAATGTCTTTACAATGGAGGAATTTTCGAAAAGCGTGAACGAGTTCCTTGCGTTCCGCAGATATGATATTTTAAAGGATAACGGACGTATTTCCCATAAGCAGGCAATGGAGAAAGCATATCAGGAATATGATATTTTTAACAAGACGCAGCCGATAGAATCTGATTTTGATAAGATAGTAAAAGGATTGGAAAATGCTGAGAAATAAACAAAGTTAAATAAAACTGTCAAAATTCAGCAATACAGAAAAAGCGAATTTAGGAAATAGCAATTGTGAAAAAGGCGGATATTGTTCCGTCTTTTTCTATTGACAGATAATAGGTAATATATTACCTATTGGAGGATGATATGAATATTAAAGATGTGATTCGTAGTGACAAAGTAGATTTTACAGGGATTGATTCATCTTATTTTTTACTGGGATTATTAAGTGCTTTTGATAACAGATTTCAGGCTGTTGCAGATAGCACGATGAAAGAAGTAAGTTGGAAACAGTTTTTTGCAATTATATGTATTAATCTGTGTAAAAAAAAACCAACGGTTAAAGAACTTGCTGAGATTATGGGTAGCTCACATCAGAATGTAAAACAGATTTTATTAAAATTGGAAAAGAAAGGTTTTGTTACTATTATCGTAGATAAAAATGACAAGCGAAAACAGCGCATTGAACTTACTGACTATTGTAGAGATTTCTGTGAAAAAAATGATGAAATGACTATGAGTATTTTGAAAAAAATGTTTGCAGGTGTTTCAGAGGAGCAGCTACAAGTAACAATACAGACGATTATACAAATTGAAGATAATCTGAAGGATTTAGCTTAATTTAAGACAAATGAAAGAAATGGAGAATATTGAGATGAGAAAAGACATTATTGTAATTTATAATTCACAGACTGGATTTACAAAGAAATACGCACAATGGATTAGTGAAGCCCTAGAATGTGAATGTGTTGAGCTTAATGAAGCTGGCAAACTGAACTTTGAGCAGTATGATGCGATAATATTTGGCGGCTGGGCATGTGCAGGTGGAATTAGTAAAATCAAGTGGTTCAAGAACAATCTTAAAAAGTGGAACGACAAAAAATTGGCAGTATACTGCGTAGGCGGAAGTCCTATAGAAAATCCTGAAATAGAAGTGGCGATGAAGAATTGGTTTACTGAAGAAGAACATCAAAAGGTAAAGATATTTTATTGTCCGGGTGGATTTAATTATGAGAGAATGTCGGGTACTTCTAAATTAATGATGAAAATGTTTATAAGTGCATTAAAGGCAAAAAAAGATAAGACTGAAGCAGAGAAGATTCAAGCAGAAATGATTTCTAAGTCATACGATATCAGTGACAAGAAATATATTGAACCAATTGTGGATTGGGCAAAGCACATTTGTGATTGATGTGATAAAATTGAAAATTCCAGTAATATGAACCACTCGAAATTTTTGAGTAGTTCATATTTGTAATACCAAACTTTTCTCTAATTCTCCCGAATTAGGGGGAAAATTAAAATTTTATAACATTTATAAAAACAGTTCCGATTTTCTATCGAATTTCTCCTATAAGTGAGACAATAATTATTTTTACACAAACCAGCTTATTCGTGGTAGAATAAAACCACAGATAAGCTGGTTGTTTGTTTTGAAAGGAGAATCTTATGAAAACCAAACAACCGGAACTAAACAAAATCACTGCACTCTACGAGAGATTATCCCGTGATGATGAGCAAAGCGGTGACAGCAACAGTATCATAAACCAGAAGAAAATGCTGGAGAAATTTGCAACCGAACAGGGATTTACCAATCTGCGTCATTATACAGATGATGGCTGGTCGGGAACCAATTTTGACAGACCGGACTGGAAGCGTATGCTTGCAGATATTGAAGATGGCACTGTAGGATGCGTTATCGTAAAGGATATGAGCCGTATCGGGCGTAATTACCTTGAGGTAGGATTTTATACAGAAGTGCTGTTTCGAAAGAAAAATGTGCGATTTATCGCCATTTCCAACAATGTGGACAGTGCCCTGAACGATGGCAGTAACGAATTTGCCCCATTCCTTAACATTATGAATGAGTGGTATGTAAGAGATACCAGCCGGAAAATCAAATCTGTACTTCATAATAAGGGGATGGACGGAAAACATCTGACAAGCAATGCAATCTACGGGTACAAGAAAGACCCTGATGACCCGAACCTTTGGATTATTGATGAAGAGGCTGCCACTGTGGTAAGGCGTATTTACCAGCTTATCATTGAGGGAAACGGACCGATGCAGGTAGCAAGGATACTGAAGGATGAAAAGGTGGAAAGACCATCCTATTACCTTGCAAAGCAGGGACTTGGAACCTGTCGGGGAAGCTGTGACATGAACAGACCATACACTTGGACTGCTTCTACGATTTCAGACCTTGTAAGAAAACCTGAGTATATGGGACATACCGTGAATTTCCGCACCAAGAAACTATCCTATAAGGATAAGAATTCAGTGCACAATTCACCGGAGGACTGGATTATTTTTGAAAACACACAGGAAGCAATTGTGGACGAAGAAACATGGCTTACTGTTCAGAAAATCCGTGAAACCAAGCACCGTCCCACCAAGAAAGGTGACATCAATCCTCTGACCGGACTGGTATACTGTGCTGACTGCGGTGCTAAGATGTTCAACCACCGCACCGGCGGTTATGAAAAGAAGGATAAGGATGGTAATCCTACCGGAAAGTACACCAATGCACAGGACAATTACACCTGCTCCACCTACAGTAAGGCAAAGAGCAAGTTTGAAAACAGATGCACACAGCATCATGTCCGCACGGATGTTATCAGGGATTTGCTTTTGGAAGTCATCAAAGCTACCAGCACTTATGTGATGGAGCATGAATCCGAGTTTATCGAAAAGGTCCGCAGTGCTACAGAACTTCAACAGGAAAGCGAAGCCAAAGCACTGAAAAAGCGTCTTTCCAGAGAGCAGAAACGTATCAAAGAACTAAATACCCTCATCAAGAAAATCTATGAGGACAATGTAAATGGGAAGCTAAGTAACAAGCGGTTTGAAATGCTTTTGGCTGACTACGAAACAGAACAAAGTGAATTGGAATTATCAGTAGCTACTTTAGAAAAGACTTTGAATGACTATCAGGAGAATGCTGATAATGTAGATAAGTTTATTGAACTGGTACACCGATACACGGATTTCACAGAGCTTACTACTCCTATGATTCATGAATTTGTTGATAAAATCGTGGTCCACGAAGCAGACAAATCTACCGGTGACAGAATCCAGCAGATTGATATTTATCTCAAGTATGTGGGTAAACTGGATGTCCCGATGCCGGAGCTTACACCCGAACAGATAAAAGAAGAAGAACGTAAACGCCGTAAGCGTGCATGGAACCGTACTTATATGCGCCGCAAATACGAGCGTGAAAAGGCGGAACGTGAAGCAAAAGAAAAAGGGTTATCTGAGGCAGTCGGATAGACTGTCCCAGAAATAACCCTGTGAAAGTGATACGTGACTATGCCTGAGATCATGAACTCTGATTTTCTTTACCCCACTCGCTTTACAGCCTCTTTCCATCTCATGATTCAGATAATATTTTGTTACCGGAAAAATGCGGTCGTCAGGCTTTAAACTGTAATATAATTTCAGGCAGTCCTGCATTTCATCACACAGAAACTGTGGCATTATGACTGTCCGTACACTGTTCTTTGTCTTTGGCGTACTGATTACATCTTCTCCTTTCAAACGCTGATAGGACTTATTGATCCGAAGCGTTTTCTTTTTGAAATTAAAATCTGCTGGTGTTAAAGCAAGCAGCTCGCCCGAACGAATTCCACACCAGTAAAGCAGTTGAAAAGCATAGTAGGAAAGAGGTTTGTCCATCATTTCTTCTGCAAATCGCTTATACTCCTCTTTTGTCCAGAACAACATTTCCTTGCCTTCTTCTTCTCCCAGTGCCCCAGCTTTTCTTGCCGGATTATTGCTAAGATCGTAATATTTCACTGCATGATTAAAAATAGTGCTTAATTGTCCATGTATCGTTTTCAGATACGTTGGCGAAAGCGGTTTTCCTGTTTTCGTTTTCAGTTTTCTCATCTGGTTATGCCAGTCCATCACATCTTTAGCTGTAATTTCCGATACTTTACGTTTTCCAAGATACGGAAGAATCTTTTTCTGAATAATATTTTCTTTTGTAAGCCAGGTACTCTGCTTCAAAGAAGGTCTGACATCTTCTTCATACATAGTGCAAAAGCTTTCCATTGTCATATCCACGCTTGCTTTCTTCTGTAATTTGAATTGTAATTCCCAGTCCGCAGCTTCTTTTCTTGTAGAAAATCCTCGTTTGCATTTCTGTTTTCTTGCACCTGTCCAGTCCTGATAACGAATCATTACATACCAGGTGCCATTGTCATTCTTGTAAATTGCCATTCCTAATTCCTCCCATCATTCGATCTTGTTCCATAGAACTGCTCATAAAAATACTTCCGGTCAACTTTTCCTGCGATTGTCTGACATCCCATTGCCTGCAATTCCCTGTTTAGCCTTTTCATCAGCTTGTATGCATAGGACTCCGATACTTCCAGGACTTCCATGACCTCTTTCACATTCATAAACATTTTACTCATAGAAAATTTCTCCTTTCTTTTTACTATACTATTTTGTATGGGTTGAATTATACTATACTATTCTGTATGGGTCAAGTACTTTCAATACATTTACCCATACTTTTTTGTATGGATTTTCTTGTCTCTACCATTTGGATATGCTATACTCAACCTATCAAGAAAAAGACAGGAGATATAAACATATGGCAATAGGCGAAAGAATCCACCATTTCAGACTTCTGCGTGGTTTCACGCAGAAATATTTGGGTCAACAGCTGGGATTCAGTGATTCACAGGCTGATGTCCGCATTGCACAGTATGAAAAAGGGGCACGCAGTCCAAAAGAAAAATATCTGAACGCATTGGCTGATATTTTTGAAGTATCCCCTCATGCTCTTGCTGTCCCGGATATTGACAGTTACGTTGGACTGATGCATACCTTATTTACCTTAGAAGACCTTTACGGGCTTCACATTGATGAGATTGACGGAGAATTTTGTCTCCGGCTGGACAAGGCCAAGGGAACCACCTACCTTTCCATGTTCGATATGTTCCATGCGTGGCAGGAACAGGCAGAAAAACTCAAATCCGGCGAGATCACTCAGGAAGAATATGATCAGTGGCGTTACAACTATCCAAAAAACGCAAAATAAAAGCCGACGAAAAAAGGCCTTATCAAATTGATTTCACTCAATTCAGTAAGACCTTTTTTGTCGGTTTCACACATATTACTCGATAACCACAGGATACCTGATAAATAATGCCAAAATATCCAGTGTTATCATTTTGTTATCAAATAGAACTTTATCTGCCCGGAAACGCCCTGTTTATAAGGCTTTCCAGAAATTTTTAATTATTCAAACTCAATCGTACCCGGTGGCTTGCTGGTCAGGTCATAGAATACGCGGTTAACGCCCTTAACTTCGTTAATAATGCGGTTCATAACCTTATTCAGTACTGCATACGGAATCTCAGCAGATTCGGCTGTCATGAAGTCGATAGTCTTCACTGCGCGGAGCGCTACAGCGTAATCATAAGTTCTGAAGTCACCCATAACGCCTACACTTCGCATATTTGTCAGTGCTGCGAAGTACTGGTTCGGCATCCATGAAGGATCTTCACCATGTTCTTTCTTATACTCAGCTGCAGCATTGTCTACCTCTTCACGATAAATGAAATCTGCATCCTGTACAATACGAACCTTCTCTGCAGTAACTTCACCGATAATACGGATTCCAAGTCCCGGTCCCGGGAATGGCTGACGGAATACCAGTCTCTCCGGAATTCCAAGCTCCAGACCTGCTTTACGAACCTCATCCTTGAAAAGATCACGGAGCGGCTCAATGATTTCTTTAAAATCAACGAAATCCGGAAGTCCGCCTACATTGTGGTGAGATTTGATCACTGCGGACTCTCCGCCCAGACCACTCTCTACAACGTCCGGATAAATAGTTCCCTGTGCCAGGAAATCTACCGCACCAATCTTCTTGGCCTCTTCTTCAAAAATACGGATAAATTCTTCACCGATGATCTTACGTTTTGCTTCAGGCTCTGTAACACCTGCCAGCTTGTCATAATATCTCTGCTGTGCATTGACGCGGATAAAGTTCAGGTCAAACTGACCGTTTGGTCCGAATACACCCTCAACCTCATCTCCCTCATCTTTACGAAGAAGACCATGATCTACAAATACACAGGTAAGCTGCTTGCCGATTGCTCTGGAAAGAAGTCCTGCTGCAACGGAAGAGTCAACACCACCTGACAGGGCAAGAAGAACTTTTCCATCCCCGACCTTCTCGCGGATTTCTCTGATAGTGTGCTCAACAAAGGCATCCATTTTCCAGTCTCCGGCACATCCGCATACACCAAGTACGAAGTTGGAAAGCATCTTCTTTCCTTCTACTGTATGAAGCACTTCCGGATGGAACTGGATCGCATACAGCTTCTTCTCCTCATTCTGTGCAGTTGCTACCGGACAGTCTGCTGTGTGAGCAGCAATCTCAAATCCTGGTGCAACCTGGGAAATGTAATCTGTGTGGCTCATCCAGCAGATTGTTTTGTCAGATACGTCTTTGAAGATTTTGGAATCTGTCTTATCTACCAGAACCTCTGTCTTTCCATATTCGCTCACATCTGCTTTCTCAACTTTTCCGCCCAGAACATGCATCATAAGCTGTGCGCCATAGCAAAGTCCCAGAACAGGAATACCAAGCTCAAATAATTCTTTATTGCATGTAGGTGAATCTGCCTCATAGCAGCTGTTCGGACCACCGGTAAGGATGATTCCCTTAGGATTCATTGCCTTGATTTTCTCAAGATCGGTCTTGTATGAATAGATTTCGCAGTATACGTTACATTCTCTCACACGTCTGGCAACCAGCTGATTGTACTGACCGCCGAAATCCAGTACGACGACTGTTTCTCTTTTCATGTTTTCCTCCTTGTTTCTCATTATTTGTAACTGTAAAGATATTGAACCGTTACCATTGAATTTTATTATAAATTACAGTTCGGATTTTTACAATGCTTATTTTCAGTTTTCCACCTTGTGTTTTCTTCCTACGTTATTGTTCACTCCGTTCACAGTAACGTAGCCAAAATTCATTCCAGATTGCCTGCGGCA